>OFDN01000159.1_pt1 | contig 66252 bp, 71 predicted proteins | sample 1520971 | NCBI WGS metagenome assembly OFDN01 (sample SAMEA94257418, study PRJEB24077) | hot springs metagenome | biome: Aquatic biome; feature: Geographical feature; material: Water | place: India | collected 2012-06-12 | depth 5 m
GTTTCAGGTACTAGTGTTTAACGACGTGGAGGTTCGAGTCCTCTTCTGGGCACCATCAAGCGACTTAAAAATCGCGACAAATATAGACTCCCAAGAAATCTTTTTTGTACCGTTATTTGTTCTTAAAAGACTTTGCTCGGTTGTTTTTTGTATTAACATAAAGCAAGTTTAACATCCTTTAAGCTTCATTCCAGTTTTACCTCAAACTTTCTCTTCCGACATTCTTAATGCTTAATTGTTTAAGCTCAGACTTTTAAAAGCTTTTGAGTTTAGGTGTTATTTCTGCTTGTAAATGTATGACTGTCGTTAGTCCATTAAATAAACTTGATGACAAACATACTAAAAAAAGTGCAAATATTTTTTCCACTCGAAATAGATCCATCACAAAAAAGTTATTAGATTATTAAATTTGATGAAAAGGCTTATCTACAAAGGATCGTAAATTTGCACAATCGAAAAATACTTTTTTCCTATTTGCTATCTACTGATTAAAAAAGTGTATTTCTCTGAGCTGAAATATACTTTTACTCAGTATTCTATATTTAATCTCAGCCAATCATTTAGAACACTCAAACAACCCCTTTAATTGAGCGCCATGTTCAACAGCGAAAAACATGGCTATGCATACTCAATTACTCAACACCTCTCAAGGCGGTCATTTTCTTGGCTTATCAAAAGCTATTTTCGGAGAGAGTGACCGCTGGGCGGTTGCAAAATTCCCATTCATTTAAAGCGGTGATCGTACAGTTCGAGATTGCCCTGAAGACTTCAACTCTTACATCTAGTCACGTACTTGTAAATCTTCAAACGACAATGGCAAACGTTAGCGACTCAAAATACGTTACGCATCGGGTTTTATACGTGCTACTAAAGATTAAATTAAACTTTTTGAATATTGTTACGTTAACCACCTGTAATGTAATAAAGATTTTTACATTACATATCGGGAGTACCAATGAAAGAATCAAAAATTAAGTATGAAGATATCAAAATCATCTGCGAGAAATTAGTGGCAGAGGGGGAAAAGCCCACAGCAGGCCTTATCAGAAATATTCTAGGTTATGGTAGCTACACAACAATTACAGATCATTTACGTAGATGGAATAAAACGCTGCCCACCATCAATCTCGACAGAGACGAGATTGCCGAGGAAATAATAACGCCATTAAAAAATCTTTTTCAAAAAAAGTTTGATAACTGCTTTAGAGACTATCAATTCAAAATCATTGAATTGAATAAACAGCTAAATGAAACATATGATGAGAAAATTCAAGCAGAAGTTTTGTACGAGGCTCAGGCTGTCCTAATAGATAAGCTTAGCACAGAAAATATAGCGTTGAGGTCAGAAATTGATTTATTGAAAGCTAAGTTAACCATTCTAGACGACAAGTAAATAGCGGAGATTTGATCGCTTGGATGACAAGAAAAAGGGAGACTTGGTATTAAAGGTATGTCGAATTGAGTAGATATCTTCATCGACCAAACAGGTAAACCAATACAACATTACGATTATCTACATGCATGCAGATAACGGGGTGGCAGTCATAAGTTAGGTGTTATTTTTTAGCGTAAGCAAAAAGATTACAGCTGACTTTTGACTGGTGTAGATATGTTGGACTGTTTGGCATGTTCGACCTCGTAGCATGTGCCAGACAGTACGGAATATTGGAACGTACCACTGCCGCGCTGGGGGCGTGATATTAAATATGCCAGCGCTGGAGTCTGCTTTAGCAGAGAGAAGGGTTCACCATGACAAACACTGATAAGCTTGAACTACACGACAAGATAAAGGCAGCAAGGGATGCATTAAAACCGACGCACCAGGATGCAGCCACTACAGAAACTAAATTAACAGAAAAAACTGAAGCAGAATATTTAAAGATCGCCAAAAGATTCTACGGAGTTGGAAAAGATCAAAACAACCTTTTTCCTCATGACGTAGAATCCATAATCGCTAAAATACGCTCTGTATCTAAATTTTCAACATTGAGGAAGTATGCACGTGCAGTTCGGCATGTTGCACTGAACGAGTTATCAAAAATATTACAAAAGCTTGATAAAGCGCTAAGTAATAATCAACATGAATTAGTAAAGAATGTGGTCATACAACCATCATTCGACGCCTATATTACATTAGCGAAAATGCTACCCGCAGATTACAAGGAAGGATGGACTCCTAAGTCCAAACGAAAGAGCAAAAAAGTCTCACTTAGAGGCTTGCCTGATGATTGGCGAGAACAGATGGCTAATAACTCTGTGGGACAATATCATATTCCAATGTTAATCACCTTAGCGACCGGCTGTCGGCCAGCAGAGCTTAAAAATGGAGTTAAGCTAATACTTAAGAATGGTGCGTTTTATGCTGTTATCAAAGGTGCAAAAATAACCGAACACTCTGGGCAAGAAAAACGTGTTTTAAAGTTGGCCAATAATGAGATTACTGAAAAGCTAAAGGCTTACTTAGTTAAAGATGACGGCAATCCAATAATTAAAGTTAAGGTGCCAAATTCTATTAGTACACATATGCGAAGCGTTGGGAAACGCATTTGGCCAAAAAGGAAAGAGAGTATTACTGCGTATACAGCACGTCATGCTATGGCTGCGGATTGCAAGGCTTCGCCGCTGAACGAGACTTATCCTGATTTTGTTTCTGAAGTGCTTGGTCATCAAGCAGATGATACAAAAAGTTACTATGGCACTCGAAGTCAAAGCTCTTCAGATCGATTTGTACCTTTAGCTGTTAAATCAACGAAACCTGTTAAAAAGAAAAATACAACCAGCTTTAAGAAAATATCAAAAAGAATAATAAATAATTATTAAATACGAGGGTGTCCTGAATTTTGTGTAAACGGCGGTTGATTACTGCCGAGGCATTCTTTCATCAAACAGTATGGTAAACCTGTTTAGCGCAGGTTTCCAACCTCTCAGTGGCATAGCCCCCTTCTCACTGATGTTCTGCAAGGCGATATAGACGATAGGATAAATGCTGTCGAATGGGCGAGATTGCCACAGCTTAAACTCGTCAATCACTGCATCGGTGACATTAGAAATCAGCGTCGGTGAAATATCTGTGCCATACATTTCAGACAAATGCTGTTGAATCTCACGTACTGTCATGCCTCTGGCGTATAGCGAGATAATCTTCTCATCAAAACCTGTCCAGAGCGTTTGATGTTTCGGGATCAGTTGTGGCTCGAAGCTACCTGCTCTATCACTAGGCACTTCAATCGGCAGTTCGCCAAAATCCCCTTTGAGGGTCTTGCGGCGTTTACTGTTGCGGGTATTGCCAGTCGCATTCTTCACTGACTCATGCTTGTCATGGCCAAGATGTTCAGCCATCTCTGCTTCAAGCGCTCGCTCAACCAAGGCTTTGGTTAATTGCTTGAACAATCCATTCTCACCAATTAAATCTTCGGGCTTTTTATAGTTCGCCAACAATTCCTTTATCAGATCGTTGGGTATTTAATTTAATTTCTAGGAGTTAACTCATCATGCATAAATTACAGATTGGTGAAAGGCCTATGATCGTCAATTAGAAAAACACATAAAATCGTACTCCGCTAAAAACTGAACCCCTCAATACTCTTTCAGTATCGTGATAATAAAAACGGCTCACATTTCTGCAAGCGGCATTTATAAAATTTTGGTAAGGTGTGAAGGTATGATCTAAATTTCGTCAAATTTAATAGATCTTTCGACGCCCACCACTTCGCAGCACTGGCTATATAACAATCACATTCAAGTTACGCATCTGTAGCAGATAAAGAAATAAAATAATATGTTGACAACAATAAAAAAAACGCGCCAGAGGTATGAAGTTCCGTTTAGTCTAAAAAACGCACATGCATATAAAATTGTTTTGAATTAGTTAGTTACCCTTTTTACCAATACGCAATCCACCGAGTTATCCACAGATTTTGTGGAAATGAAAAAGAATTATGCTTATAAAAAAAGCTGTGTATTTCTACACAGCTTTTTTTATCATGCGCTCTTATTAACGGTTATTGAAAAACCCAATATTCATCACGCGGTCATTGACAAAAGTCACTTCAGTTTCTTTGTAGGTGTTTTTGCCATCGTATTTGACCAGGTTTTTGTAGTACCACATCTCGACCTGCACCGGCTTGGAGTTATCCTGTTGTTTGCCCATGTTGCCGATCATGTTGTTAGCGTTGCTGGGCTTAACAGACTGTTGCTTTTTAAACGGCTGCCCAAGTTTTTCTATAATGATTTTTTTTGATTTGCCGCTAAAGCCGCTAATAAATTCGTCTTCACTGTAGGTTTTACCAGCAAAAGCAGCAGTGGCTGCGAATAGCAATGAGGTGGCGACCATTGCAGCTGAAATTTTTGCGTATAACTTCATGTTTTAATTCCTGTTATCCAAAATCCAACGTATTAAATTTTCTAACCAAGTAACGATATCGCTCTCAGTGATTTTTGTTTAGTGAAAGTATAACTGTTTATCACGCCATTCGGTTGACCTGCCCCGACATCATCACTAGGACAAGTCTATACAAGCTCAAGTTGCATGCCGTCGTAGCCAACTGCAATATTGGCACCGACACTGGCTTGCAAAGAATGATATTCGAGCTCATGAGTCATATGTATCAGCACATTGCGCTTGGCGCCTATGCGCGCAATCAAGGCCAGCGACTGCTCAATATTCACATGCGTAGGATGTGGCTTCTCACGCAGGCAATCAATCAGCAAAAGGTCTACGCCTTGCAATAAATCGTAAGATTGTTCGGGAATCTCCGATACATCGGTCATATAAACCAGGTTGCCGATACGGTATGCGTAAATACGGATTTTGCCATGCATGACGGGGATGGGCGTGACCCACTGCCCAGCCGCTTCAAATGGCGCGTCAACCACGTGCGCGGCCAACACTGGCAAGTCCCAAAACTGGGGGATAGGGTCGCGCAAGGTGTAGCCAAACTTTTCCTGGATATGCGTGACGGCTTCGGAATAACTATAGAGCGGAATCTGGCAGCGATTAAGCTGGCAAAAAGCGCGCAGATCATCTATCCCATGTAAGTGATCGGCATGAGTATGCGTGTATAAGACGGCATCGACTCGACGCATATTTTCACGCAAAGCTTGCTGCCTTAAATCGGGTGAAGTATCGATCAGAATCACCCTGTCATCGTCCAGCGTGATCATGCTAGAGCAACGCGTGCGTTTATTGCGCGGGTCTGTTGAGCTGCAGGTTGCGCATGTGCAGCCAACGGCGGGTGTACCAGCACTGGAACCGGCACCTAAAATGGTTAATTGCATGGCTGTGCGTGCTTGAACAAATTGAAAAAGTTTTCCGTGGTGGCCGTCATGATGTGCTGTAATGGCACGTCTCGCAATCGCGCAATTTCTTCTGCCACATGCCGCACATAGGCGGGCTGGTTGGTTTTTCCACGAAACGGGATTGGTGCGAGGTAAGGCGAATCTGTCTCGACCAGCATGTGATCCAAGGGCACTTTTTGCGCCACCTCTTTCAAGGCTTGTGCATTTTTAAAGGTGACAATGCCAGAAAACGAGACATAAAAGCCCATCGCAATCGCCGCCTGCGCAACCTCCCAGCTTTCGGTAAAGCAATGCATCACGCCACCCACTTCTGCCGCGCCCTCTTCCTGCATAATGCGCAAGGTATCTTCGGCCGCGTTGCGGGTGTGAATAATCAGCGGCTTGCCAGTGGCTTTTGCAGCGCGGATGTGGGTGCGAAAACGCGCCCGCTGCCATTCCAGATCGCCGGTGAGGCGAAAATAATCGAGGCCAGTTTCGCCAATCGCCACCACGCGGGCATGATCAGCCAAGCTGACCAGGCCGTCTACGGTCGGCTCCTCGATGTCTTCATAATCAGGATGCACGCCCACAGACGCGTAAATGTTAGGGTATTGTTCGGCAATCGCCAGCACTTCCGGGAACTTGTCCAGCGTCACCGACACACACAAGGCATGCCCAACCTGGTTGCTTTGCATGCCCTCCAGCACCTGGCCCATGTTTTGCACCAGTTCAGGGAAATTAAGATGACAATGCGAATCGACTAACATAGGGTTTCCAGCAAAAAATGTGACTCAGGCCTGTGTAACATAGCAGCCATTAAATGGTGTTGGACGGTCGGCTGGATTTCAGTGCCGCCCCAAGAATCGTCTCAATGCGCTTTTTGGCCTCAGCACCGCCATCTTTATCCATAAACTGGATACCTATGCCCTGCGGCTTGTGATTCACCGCCTGCGGTGTGATCCAGATCACCTTGCCCACCACCTTGAGCTTGTTGGGGTCATTCAACAAAGTGAGTAGCATAAACACCTCTTCGCCCATTTGAAAAGGCTTACTGGTGGGAATAAACAACCCGCCACCTTTGACAAAAGGCATGTAGGCGGCAAACAATGCAGCTTTTTCACGTATCGCCAATGACAAAACACCAGGTTTTGCAGCGGCGGATGGTTGTGTGTCGTTCATGAGCTAAGCTCCAGAATAATGAAGTGTACTGACCTCATATTTAGCCAAAGATCTTTTTATATTGCAGTAATAACTGTTCCAGTTGCAGCTCCTGATTAAGCGGATGCTGCGCGGTCATTTTAAAGCGATTTAGCTGTTGTTGAAACGCCAGTAAACGCGACAGATTAACCGCCGCTGCCAAGGCCTGCAATGGGCCTGTCTCACCATGATGATAGCGCAAAGGCTGCTGATGGCAACATAACCAGAGATCCAGCAGCCATTTCTGCAAAGCCTGTATCGCCTGCTCCATGCCTTGCTTGATCAGGAGCGGCACCGCGGCAGCAATATCGATTGTCGCGCCATTCACCAAATGCGGGCGAAACTGCTGGTACCAGGCATACCAGTCGGGTGCATCCTGTTGTACCGTTGTCGGTGCGCCACCACTGTAATGCCACACCCACTCTGGATTGGGCACAGATTGTGTTTGTAGCCAATGCAAGCCCTGCTCAAGACTGGGCACTGGCATCTCAACCTGCATGCAGCGGCTTAAAATAGTGGGCAACAAGGCTTGGCGCTGATGAGATACCAACAAGAACTGAGTACGCGGTGGCGGCTCCTCCAAGAGCTTTAACAACGCATTGGAGGCCGCTACATTCATGGCCTCCAGTGGGTGAATCAAGACTACACGAATGCCATTTACGCGGTGAGAACTCAGTGATAAGTAGTCATGCAACAAACGTATCTGGTCAATTAGGATTTGCTGACGTTTGCGTGTTTTTTTCTTGCCGCTGTCAGCGTTGTCATCATCCTCGGGCGTCACTTCCCTAAAATCCGGATGCGCCCCTTCTGACAACCAGTGGCAGGACTGGCATACGCCACACGCAAACCCTTGCTGCGGCTCTAAACACAGCAAAGCCGCGCTCATGGTATGCGCAAAATCCAATTTACCAATGCCGGCTTTACCATGCAACAACAAGGCATGGTGACGCGTTTCACCGGCTTGCATCCATTGTGAAAACAAAGATTCTTGCCATGGATAAAGCTTATTAATCATAAGGATGAAATAATTTCTTCAACTGATTTCTTCACTTCTTCGATTGAGCAATTGGCATCAATCACGCGAAACCGCTGCGGGTATTGAGCCGCTCGGGCTAAATATTGTTCGCGTAAACGGACGAAAAATGCAGCACCCTGCGCTTCAAATTTATCTGGCGTGCGTGCACCCGCCAGGCGTTGCAAACTCACCTCCACCGGCACATCAAATAACAAGGTGACATCCGGCTGCAAACTGCCTTGCACCCATTGTTCCAATTGCTGCATTTTATGCAAAGGCAGGCCGCGGGCGCCACACTGATAGGCATAAGAAGCATCGGTAAAACGGTCTGACAGCACAATCGCATCACGCTTCAACGCTGGCAATATCACCTGCTGCAAATGCTCGGCACGGGCGGCAAACATCAGCAATGACTCGGTATGCACATGCATCTCCTGATGTAGCAACAGTTCACGCAGCATTTCACCCAGTGGCGTACCGCCTGGTTCGCGTGTCGAAACCACTTCGCGGCCACGACCAGCCAGCAGTTGCAAAATCGTTGGGATATGCGTGCTTTTGCCTGCACCGTCCATCCCCTCAAGCGTGATAAACAAGCCCGCCATTATTTAAATTCCCCCATGTGTATCGTAAGTTGCCTAGTGTTTTTTTAATTGATACGCACGCACAGCCTGGTTATGCGCTTCCAGCGTGCTGGTAAACACATGCCGGCCCTGGCCGTTCGCCACAAAATACAAGGCATTGGTTTTGGCCGGATGCAGCGCCGCCTGTATCGAGGCCAGCCCCGGCAACGCAATCGGTGTCGGTGGCAAGCCACTGCGCGTATAGGTATTGTAAGCCGTGTCCGTCAGCAAGTCTTTTTTAGAGATATTGCCGCGATAGCGCGAGCCCATGCCGTAAATGACGGTTGGGTCGGTCTGCAAACGCATGCCTTTAAGCAAGCGATTCACGAATACGCCAGCAATTTGCGGGCGCTCTTCCTCTACCCCGGTTTCTTTTTCGACAATAGAGGCCATCACAAGTGCCTCATACATGGAGCGATAAGGCAGCCCTGGCTGGCGTGTCTCCCAGGCAGCTGACAAATGTCGCACCATTTTTTGGTAAGCCCGTTTGTAAAGGTCGGCATCACTGCTCTGCGCATCTAGATAATAAGTATCTGGGAAAAACCAGCCCTCGGGATGCATGGCTTGCCCACTGATTTGCTGCATTAGTTCGCTATCAGACAACGTCACGGTGTCATGGCGTATACCTGGCATCTGTGCCAGTTTTTGCCTGAAGTCGGCAAAAGTTTTACCTTCGATCAGTTGCAACTTAAATTGGTCAAAAGTGCCATGCTTGAGAATATCTATAAGTGACATGGCTTGTAACGGGGTGTTTAAGGCGTAATCGCCAGCCTGCAATTGACTACCGCTACCGGTCAGCTTCACCAACAATAAAAAGCTATAAGGCTCTGTCAGCACGCCTGCCGACACTAACTGGTCGGCGATACCGCGCACACTGGCGCCTGCCGGAATCTGCATACCAATGGTTTCTGAGGCCATGGGCAAAGGTCGAATGGTGAAAATTACCATCCAGATCGCCAGCGCTAGCGCGCTCGCAGCCACCATCGCTGCGCCGTATTTCATGCCCTGCTTAATGAACCACATAAGCTAACGCTGACCTGAGTTGTTTGGCCCAATGGTTACTGGCAATCACCTGCTCGTCGATCTGCGTGACTTGCAGCACGCCATAAACGCTATTGGCAACCACCACGGCATCGGCAGTCAACAGGTTTTCCATCAACAGGCTAGTCGATACCACGGTCTGACCTTGGGTTTTATACCAGTCAAGTATTTTTTGCCGCATCACGCCTGCCACGCCACACTGCTCAAGCGCAGGCGTCATCACCAGGCCGTCTTTGTGAATAAATAGATTGCCACTGACGGCTTCAATCACGTGGTCCTCGTAATCACGCAAGACGCCATCAAAAAAACGCGGGTCTTTAAGCTCGGCCCGAGCCAGCACGTTTTCCAGGCGATTAAGGTGTTTGATACCTGCCAGCAAGGGCTGAGAAGCGAGCCGTGTCTGGCAAGTGTACAAGGCCACCCCAACGTCGTAAATATTAGTTGGATATACTGGCAATGCACTATGTATTAGGACTCGTGTTGGCTCGCAGATGGCCGGTGGCGCATAACCACGGGCGCCATCGCCACGGGTGATGATGACTTTAACGATACCGGACGACAAGTCAGCATCCTCTGCAGATGCCATGAGATGTTTAAATTCCTGCATCAGCAGTTCGGCCGAGGGGCAGACAATGTTGATTTTGCTGCAATCTGCCACCAGGGTTTGGTAGTGCAATGGCCAGTCTTGCAACTCGCCATTGAGCAAACGCATGGTACGAAAAATGCCATCGCCATAAGCGAAACCGCGATTGGTCGGCGCAACGCCTGAGACCAATTTACCATTGACACAATAGCGGACGGAGGACATGTGATAACAGAGAAACTAGTGATGTCTAACAAGGCTGAAACCATACCATAAATCGAGGCAAACCGACGCGCTAAGTGACAAAAACCAACCAATCACAGCGGCTTAAACACTGAAATAAAGCATTTATTAAAGTTTGTTATAACGATGCCGTTAACATGATACGGAGTAATGTATTTGTATCATTTTTTAATAAGGGATATCCATGTCGATTTCCAATATTCCAAGCAATGTCTCGGCACTGTTGAATAAAGCTTATAACACCGACGCCAGCGCGACGTCCTCGACCACGAACACGACTGATGCCACCGAGCAGAGCACGCTAGAAACAACAGGCAGCGAGACTAATAGCAATGCCTCAGCCAGTGCACAGGTGACATTGGGCCAGACAGGCACCACTCCTGAAACTTATACCGCCAAAGGCTTGATGCAACAACTGCGCCAATACCAGTTGAGCAATGCCTCACTCATCTTTGGCAATGGCGAGGATAGCAATGAGGACAGCACGGGCTTCACCGGCATGATGGGCACGTCATCCAACAGCGATCTGGAAAGTATTAGCCAGGACTGGGTGAGCACCATCAGCGAAAACCCAGGCAAAGCCTCTGTGATGGTCGCGAGCAGTAAAAACAATACCCTCAATACTATTTTGGGTAATTAAGCGGCTCAACATCTGTTCAGCAATGCCCTAAACACCTTAGATAAAAAGCCCGGGCTGTCGGGGGTTTTTATTTTTGTGGCGCGTGAAGTTTCACCAAATGCACAAGAAAATAATCCAGTAAATCTCTAAAGTTTCGGCATGATTAAATTCGTGCTGAAACACCCCTCTCAATATCTCAAACGCATCGGCTCCACAGGCCGAATGCGTATCTCAACTCCAATCCTTTAAATCAATTAATAGATTGCTTCATGCAATCTAATGGAGTTGTCATGTCAAAGAAAACCGTACCAATCGTTAACCACGATAAGCTTGTTGAACTCATTAAATCACACGACAGAAGAGCAAGTGATATCAAGAGCAGGCTTGCACCTGTTCTCAAAGGTCTATGGGAGTCTAGAAGGGCTTACCGAACAGGAGTTTTTTAACAAACATGGGCACTTAGTTCCGCCACTGCCAACAGACGACGGCGTCTTGCTTCGCAAAGCCCTGCTATCTGAGGACTGTATGAATGAGTTGGTTAAACCTTTGCGAGATGCCGGTTGGAGTGTGGAAGTTCATGAGCCTGACGATAAAGCGCTATACATGACCGTCAGTGCCTCACATGGTGACAAGACTTTCAGTGTTGCCTTGCTGTATAGCTGCGCTACTGATAATCAAACCTATAAAATGCTTGAAAAGAATTGCGCGGCCGTTCTATATCGGGGAGCTCCATATAAACAGAGTTCGTATACTCATGGACTCATGGTGCATGTAGGCCCGGTCTTGGGCTGGCAGCCTCCCAAAGCATTCTTTGAGTAATCAGTAAGCCTAATCTTGGCATATCACCCTAATGCACAAGATTAACTCCCTGGTGAAGCTTTCTTAATATGGCTTAACTCATTGGCAACTTTGTGCTGAAGATCATCCATATTAGACGTTCCATCCATTTGCAAATAGGCAAGCGCAAATATCGTCAGCGGGTGGACTCCGATTGAGGTTGCTAAGGCATTAATTTTGGAAACCGATGCCTCTTTTTTTCCATTCTCAAGATCAGACAAGTATGTCCTACTCGAAAAAGCGCTGATTGATTCTTGAGTTATATTTTTAGACTCTCTTGCCTCTCTGATGGCCATGCCAAGTGCTTTTTTGAATTCCATTTTTTATTCCTCTATCGAGGACTAAATAAAGCCTGCATGTACCCATAATGACTATGCTCTATAGAGTACATTTGGAGGTAGAATGCTCAGATGTACTCGTAAGGGTACATTTAAGTGCGTTTTACTAACTAAGAAAAATAGAGAGGTACTAATGAGAGGTATTTTTAATAAATTGGCAATCACACTGGCTATGGCAACTTCTTTTGGCGCACATGCTGCGACTACAACTACTGAAGTGCTGTCATACAACTATGGCAACTACACATTCTTCGGTGAGTTCAATTCAGATGCTTATACTGCCAATGTTGCTTCACGCTTGGTTAACAACTTCTTCGTATTTGACTTGACTGGTGTGAATCTTCAAAACATCGAATCTGCACACCTGTGGGTTGACAACAATTACGCTGAACTGCGTCCAGGATACTCAATGACATACACTATGTATGACGTTGTAACTCCACTGAACGTGTTGATGGAAAGCGGTACATCTAAGTTCTCAGTGTTCAAAGACTTGCAACAAGGCGTTAAATACGGTTCACGTACATTGAACAACCTGGATGGCTTTGATACAGATTTCACTGTGGATTTCGACGCAACTGGTATCGCTGCAATCTCAAATGCAAATGGCTTGTGGGCATTCGGCGGCGCTTTGGTAACAAACGACCCAAGCAACCAAGCCATGATGTTCGGTGACGTGTACACTGCAAAATTGGTGCTGAACTACTCAACAGTTACTACGCCTGTACCAGAAGCTGATAGCTCAGCAATGATTCTGGCTGGTTTGGGCCTGATGGGTTTTATCTCACGTCGTCGTTATAGATAAATCCTTAAACACTTGCAAAGCCAGCTCAGCGCTGGCTTATTGCTTATTAATTCCCATAATCAAAGTATCACGCTTAACATCACATGCATGAGATGCAGCTATTCATTGAGTATACGAATGCAAAAAACAGTTTGGGGTATCCTGAGTTTTGTGTAGCTAGGTATTCAGAAGTTACTAGATTTTTTTTTGAATCAAAAAACTTTAATTAGCTTACTTCATGTCTGACTTGCTCAACAATAACGCCTTTGCAAGATCGACAGAGTATTGATGATTCAAGTTTGCCTGTGGCGTGTGATTCATAAGCCAGATAATCTTAGTGAGATCACACTTAGCAATACCACCGTTGTATGCAATGTTTACCTGGTAGAGGTGTGCAAGATCGTTCATGTTTCCTAGCAGCTTTTTACTGGCAGTCTTGCTGTAGCCATATTCCAAGTAGTCATCCATGACCTGATTAAGCCCGTCTAGCGGCAACTCTAGCAATTTATATAGATTAAATAGGTGATGAATAAATACCTCGTACACATCATGCTTAAGTCCTTCTGACTTTTTAAAGCCAGTTGCAAGAAAGGACAGCAAGGTCCGATCATTCATGAACAGTAGACATTTACGTCTATCAATCACAATCAGATTGACATACCAGTCACCCAATACGCTGTCACTGTTTACCTCATAATCAGTTAGCTCATCAGGCGCTAATGACAAATAGTCTCGTACCTTCTGGGTACATTTGAATGTCAGCACAATTCGTCTTCGAAAAAGTTTGTTATTGAAGAATTATATCTCTTCAATCAACATTTTTTATTGTTACAATAATCAAATGGAAAATGAAAGAGACAATCAAGCCCCTAAAAAAGCCGGTGGACGTCGGCCTGGTTCAGGCCGCAAATTGGGAACGGGTAACTACCTTGAGCCAACCACCGTATTACGTGTACCGGTGAGTCAGAAACTTGTATTAATCGACTTTTTAGAAGCTTATGCTAAAAAACAGCGGGCTCAATCAAGCCGGGCCAATCTGGATGGCATCGGTGAGTTTGAGCAATTGCCTGAAGCGTTATCCAAGTTAGATATTTCACTGTATCAGTCTAAAGTAGCAGCTGGCTTTCCTTCTCCTGCTGACGACCATGTCGAAAAGCGGCTGGACCCAAACGAATATTTGATTGATCAGGAAGAAAGTACTTTTTTTATCACGATTCAAGGTGAGTCCATGCTTGAGGCTGGGCTACTACCTGGTGATAAGGCGGTGGTTGATAAATCTAAGACGGCTGAGGTAGGCGACATCGTGCTGGCCATGGTGGATGGTGAATTCACCATTAAGACTTTGGCCAAGCAGAAAGATGGAAATCCTAAATTGCTGCCTGCGAATTCGAGCGGGAAATACACGCCCATCATTATTACCGGGGAAATGCAGTTTGAAATCTTTGGTGTGGTGATTGGATCATTCAGACGGTTTAAATAGCTCGTACAGTTAACAAAAAACCCGGTGTTCTAACCGGGTTTTATTAACGACAAGTCAATCGAGTCGATTACTTGTTCATCACGTACATGGTTACTTCAAAGCCAAAACGCATTTCGGTAGCAGCTGGTTTAGTCCACATAATCGTCTCCTTGGGTTTTCGATTTAAAACCGACAACGTGTCGTGTTTCTATGTATCTATGTTGCCCGACTTCATATTCATTTGCATGCGCAAAGCGTGTAAGACACCCTAAGTATTTTACGTAAATCAGACCAAGGAAATTTCATGCAGCCAAGCAAAGGTAATACTGCATATCGTGCAATCGCGCTGGTGGATGTGAAGAACTTCTATGTGAGCTGTGAGCGGGTATTCAACCCAAAGCTATGTAATAAGCCGGTAGTCGTGCTCAGCAACAACGATGGCTGTGCCGTGGCCAGAAGCAATGAAGTTAAAGCGCTCGGAGGCACACACACATACTGTTCTTGCTCGTAGAGCTGAAGACATAGCATTTTTTAATCCTGGAGCCTTATGTGATGGTGGATATGCAGGGTATTGTGTGCTTGATACTTAAATCTCTGAGTTGCAGATTTATCGATTCTGGAAAGAAAAAAGACGCCTAAATGGTCCGATAAGAATTTCCATTTGAACAATCAGCTTATGGAAGGCTATTAAATTCTATCTCTCTATAACTTACCTATTCCACACAAGGGGGGGTGCGCAATAATGTGATTTTTGAACTTGGCCTGTTTATCGGCCGCCTCGGCGTTGGGCGATGCCTTTTCATCACGCCAGACCATGTGGCTGATTTACGGCTAAAGACTGATCTTAATGGGGATAATATCTGGTCAATATGAAGCAAACCGCCAGGATAAAAACTGGCTGGCAGCAACCAAAACGGTCTGCATGCAAATCCGCGACAAGCTGATGGAACTGAAGTCGTTTCAGGATACTAGCATCAGCGTACTCAAGGCGGTGGCCTTAACAATCCATCACGAGATACCACAGGAACCAACTCAGAATCACACGACAACAGATGACCATTTCGGGCTAGAGCCACAAGGCATAGCTTATGCGCTAACCGGTAATACGTACAGACATAAAGAGGCGATTAAACAAGCCGGTGCTAGTTGGGACAAGGGCATGAAGAAGTGGATTATTCGCGGCAGTGACAAAGCCAAATTTGAACGCCTGATTCCTAGCGTGAACAGCAGCGCATCGTAAGTGCCTATGCTTATGTTAAGAGGCTGTTACGCTTTGACAAACTGACCGCGTGCTTTGCCACTGAGGAATTGCAGCAAATCTGCAGAATGTACTGCCAGGGCATAGCCTAATACACCGCTGCCTATCACCACGGTTTCATAGCTGGCAACGCTGTCATCCACCAATACCGTGAGGCCTGCAGGCAAGGCAATTGGCGGCACCGCACCGACCACATAGCCGGTCGCTTCCGGCACTTCGTCATATTCCGCCATGCGGCATTTGCGCTCCCCCAAATGGGCGCGCAACAGTGCCCAATCGGCGCGACCGCCACCAGCAACGGCCAACAGGCAAAACCCTGTGTTTTCACCTTTAAACACCACACTGCGCACCACCGATTGCGGGTCTAATCCTTGCGCATTTAGTAACTCTTCAAGCTGGCGAATAGGCTTCTTATCTTCACTAAGGGGGATTTCAATCACTTGAAATAGAATCTGTTGCTGCGCAAGCGACTCAGTCACCGGCGAGTTTAAATGCATATTCACGACACCCTCCTTCATCAATAAAAAACTTTAAATGATTAATATAATCTATTGATATTTCGTATATTTATCGTTACTACCCTTGCATTTTTCAACCGGATATTTTTGCGCATTTAGGTCAATTTTGGCATTGGCGGCCGCAATTAAATCGATGCCACAGACCTCCGCAATCCGCATCAGATAGACAAAGGTATCTGCCAACTCCTGGCCAACCTGCACTTTGGTCTCAGCATCCAGTTGTCGGCTGTCGGACTCTGTCATCCACTGAAAATGCTCAACCACCTCGGCAGCTTCTACAATCATCGCCATCGCCAGGTTTTTAGGCGAATGAAACTGTGCCCAGTCGCGCTCTTCAACAAAAGCATTCACCCGCGCCCGCAACTCATCAATACTATCAGTCATCTGTATTACGCCTGTTATTAGTTAACACAAAGTGAATAAAACATTCTTGCCGAAGATAAACGCGGATGCACGCACATAAACTCAACACAAATAATCAGCTGATCAAAAATATTGTATCCGCGGTTTATTCTTGTTTGTCTGCGGCAGGTTGTTCTGGCTTGTCTTTACGGTTACTGCCTGCCACCATTTTAATTTCAAACAAACGGCACTCTAAGGGTCCGTTATACAACAATGTTTTTTTGCTTGGGCTTAAGCGCATGAGTTTAGGCATGCGCAGATCGTTGGTCAGAAAATAGGCATTCCAGCCTGAAAAACGTTGTTTCAGTGCTGCTGCCATTAGGGGATACAGCTCGGCCAAAGTGTCATCCTCGCCGATACGCACGCCATATGGCGGGTTGGCTACCAGCACGCCACTCTCAGCGGGCGGTACAACTTTGGTAAACTCCCAGTGACTGAGTTGCACGGCGTCCAACCAGCCAGCCATTTCTAAATTCTGCTTGGTAACGCGTACAGCACGTAAATCCATGTCTGAACCATAAATGCCCTGAAAGCTTACGGGTTTCACCGCCTTGGCTGCGGTATTTCGCACTTTTTTGAAGGTATCTGATTCAAAGTTTTTGAGCTTTTCAAAGCCAAAATTGCGGTTGAGGCCTGGCGCAATATTCAGCGCGATCATCACCGCTTCAAGTAAAAAGGTTCCGCTACCGCACATAGGGTCGAGCAAGGCCTGACCTGGCTGCCAGCCGGTGAGTTTTAAAATGCCCGCGGCCAGGTTTTCACGCAATGGCGCCTCAATGCTGTTTTTACGATTACCGCGCTGATATAAGGGATTACCAGAGGTATCTACGTAAAGCTGGTAACTGTCAGCGGTCAGGTAGACGTGTACCCTAACGCCGGGCTCCCGTGTATCAATATTCGGACGGCTACCCACACTTTGGCGGAATCTATCACAAATGGCGTCTTTAACCCGCAAGGTAATAAACTCCAGACTTTTTAAGGGGCTGCGCACTGCAGTGACCTTAACCATCATGCTGTGTTTAACGTCAAACCAGTTTGGCCAGTTTATTTTTAACGCACCCTGGTAAATATCTTCTTCTGTGAGATATTTACCACGACCAACCTGCATCAAAATCCGTGTCGCCACCCGTGAGTGTAAATTGGCGTAATAGCACACCGAGAGCTCGCCACTAAAACTGGCACCGCCTTCAGTTGCCTTGATGTCTCGTGCCCCGCCCTGCTTAAGCTCTTCGACGAGGATGGATTCGAGCCCACGTGGGCAGGTTGCAAAATATTGGTTCTGAAAATTAGCCACCGAGTGTGAACTCCTTACCGTTATTAGGATTTGCGCCCTGTAAACGGTCTATTAAATCTATAAAGTTAATGTCATGCGACTGCATGGCATCTTGTGCGCGCTTACGCAACGCAGCCAAATCTGGCATGGCCAGCTCTGGTTTAAAGCCAAACACAATGATGTTACCGGGCTTACCGGTAGGCATCATTAACACGCGCTGCTCAAAGGTTTGCTCCATCCGCTGCATGTAAATATCAAACTTTTTGTCTGACCCCCAGAGGTTAATGGTAAACAGACCATCAGGCGTCAACGCCTCAGCACAATCATCAAAAAATGACTGTGTACAGAAGTCTGGTGGCAAGCCATTACTGCCAAACGCATCCATCATTAACCAGTCTGAGCCACCCGGGTGTTGCTGGATATGAGCAATGCCATCGCCCTCAATAATCTGCAAACGCTCATCATCATCAGGCACAAAAAAATGACTGCGGGCGACCTGGATCACCTGCGGGTTAAGCTCAATCACGGTTTGCTGAATCTGCGGGCAATATTTCCATACGTATTTGGCAATTGAGCCGCCGCCTAAGCCGACAAGCGTTAATTGTCGGCTATCAGGTTTGAATAATAGGCTGCTCAGCACGCCCCATGAATAGGCCAGCACCAGTGCATAAGGATCTTTGACTTTCATGCTGCTTTGAATCGTCGGCGAGCCCAGGTGCATAGAGCGTACGCCATCGGTTTCAGTGACTTCGACCATCTCGAAGTCTGACACCGCTTTGTGAATTTTTCGGTTTAATTTAAACATTATGCGTTCTCTGCCACATCAGGCTGACTGTCGGCTGTCGAAGTTTCTGCAAGCGCCATGGGCTCTTCAGCACCAATAGCCTCGTCAACACCAGTCGTACTCACCTCTTCAATCACGCTCACAAACTTGCACTCGAGCTCCATGAGTAAAGTATCTATTTTTTGGATAGTCAGGCGTACCTTGCTGCCAGGTTTGGTGGCCGGCAAGCTATGCACCTTGGTCATATAAGGCAATCGCTCCAGGCGCACCAGATTTTCGCGCCACACGGTGGCGTCGATGTCAGTGATATTTTCCTGGATCAGGTATTGCAAACACCAATAGCGTTCCATGCGCGTCTGGAACTCATTGTAAGCATTGTAGGTTTGGTCAAAATTGCGCATATGGCCGACAATTTCATCGCCATTTGAGGCATACACCGGCGGCTGCAAGGTCAACACGCTGATCAATTGTCGCTGGTTGATTAAATCCACCGCGCGGCGCAAAGGCGAGGTACACCAAGCATATTGCGCCACGCCTAGGCCCTGATGACCTTCGGCTTTGGTCGTCATATACACTTTACCGCCATTTTGCGCCCGGTAAATCCCTGGCACATCATTTTCGGCCAACAACAATCCCCATTGGCTATTCGCTGCAATCATCAGCTCGGCCACCAGTTTATCCATCGGCGACCCGCGCTGGCGATTGACAATATTGACGATGCCATCGCTGACATAAAAGTTGTAATCCACTGGCTGCGGTCTGGTCGGGTCATATTTGCCGCGGGCTTTTTCCAGGCTTTCGGCAAAGTGAAACAAAAACACCAGCGACGACCACAGCGGATGGCCGCTATCTTGCGCCAAGGTGGTTTCATTGAAATAAGGCTCCAGCGTGTCGTGACGCAAGTTTTCCGCAATCTGCACGCGCTCTAAACAGCTATGCTGGCGCACAATACTGAAATCAGGCGAGACCTCAAGATAGAGCGATAAAGCGGGTTTGGTTTCACCGGCGTCGAGGCTAAAGGGCCGGATCGCCGCTTCAGGCAACATGGTGATTTTGTGCCCCGGCATATACACCGTAGACAAACGCTTCATCACTTCGTGATCCAGCGCCTCGTGTGGCGCTACACCCAAGGCTGGCACGGCAATATGAATACCGACTTGCGTATTGCCATTGGGCAAGGCCGTCACCGACAAGGCATCATCAATCTCCGTGGTGGTGCTGTCATCAATACTAAATGCCTGCACCGTAGACAACGGTAGATCAGAAGGCAAATCTGCCAGTGAAAAATCAGGGAACGCCGTGCCTGAGGCAAAATACTCGCGTAAAAATGCCCCCAAGTGGTAATTATGCACAGAAGGGATCGCCCCGGCCGCATGCAACACTTGCACGGGCAACTGCTTGAGCTCAGCCGCCGCTTGCTCCAGCGCCTTCCACTCCAGGCTGTTTTTATCAGGTGCATATAACAAGGCATCGAGTTTGGCAGCAAAACTCTCTGGCAAGGCCTGCGCCTTGAGTTGTGCCACCATTTGCGCCATGAGTTCAGCTTGCTGGCGTTTTTTTTCCAGCCCGGCCATGGCGGCTTTCAGGGTCTCTTCAGGCGCAGCTTTATAACGACCTTTGCCTTTGCGGTAAAAATACATGGGCGCCGCGTGCAGCTTGAGCGCAATGGCGGCTGCTTGCTGGCGACTCGGCTTGCCACCGTAATACTCTTGCGCCAAATCCTCAAAAGCAAACTCCGGCTCACCACAGCATTCCCACAAAAAGTCCGTATCCAGTGTATCGGACTCAGCCTGAGCGGCCTCAAGAAAGCCAGACAAGCTGCCTTCAAAGCGCATCAATACATTAGCGGTTTTGATCTTGCTGCGTTTACCAGTGCTGGCTTCAACTTGCATGCTGCTGTCAGCCTCAGACATGATGGAAGCGACTTTAAAGCCACCGTCTTCTTCGTAAAAAACATTCATGTAGGGAAATTAAACGTGTGGAAATCACACTTGAGTGTATTAAAACGCTATTTTACCCGAGAAGACCGCAGTTTTTTGGCAAGCACTGAACTTTAGCCAAGGATAATGACTAAAATAGCATGATGAAGCCCCTGACATTTGACAACCGTTTTACCCGCGAACTTCCCGGGGACCCGATCTCAGAAAATTACACCAGGCAAGTCAGTGACTGTTTGTGGTCGCCAGTACAACCGACCCCAGTCAAAAACCCGCAATTACTGGCTTATAGCCCTGAAGTTGCCGAACTCCTGGGTTTTTGCGCCGCGGACATGCAGGACCATGACCTGATACAGACGTTGGGCGGCAATGGCATCTTGGATGGCATGTTCAGTTATGCCACCCGTTACGGCGGTCACCAGTTTGGGCACTGGGCCGGGCAACTCGGCGATGGCCGTGCCATTTACCTGGGTGAACTCATCCACGCGGGCCAACGCTTTGAGCTGCAACTGAAAGGCGCTGGCGAAACCCCTTACTCCCGTTCGGCAGATGGCCGTGCGGTGCTGCGCTCCAGCCTGCGTGAATTCTTGTGCTCAGAAGCCATGCATCACCTCGGCGTGCCGACCACGCGTGCCTTAAGCCTAGTGACCACCGGCAACCAGGTGGTACGCGATATGTTTTATAACGGCAATCCGCAGCTAGAGCCCGGCGCGATTGTCTGCCGTGTCGCACCTTCATTTACCCGTTTTGGCCATTTTGAAATACTGGCCAGCCGCAACGAATTAACGTTATTAAAACGCCTGGTCGGCTTTACCATCGACCGCGACTTTGCTGACTGGTGGCCAACGACCGGCTTGGCGTTAGACATGAACGACCCATCTGCCGAACTGATTGAAACATGGTTTGAAGAAGTGTGTTCGCGCACAGCCAGCATGGTCGCGCACTGGATGCGTGTTGGTTTTGTGCATGGCGTGATGAACACCGACAATATGTCGATATTAGGCCTGACCATCGACTATGGCCCGTATGGCTGGGTGGATAACTTTGACCCGGGCTGGACACCAAACACCACCGACGCACAAGGTCGCCGCTACTGTTTTGGCCGTCAGCCAGATATCGCACGCTGGAACCTGGAGCGGCTGGCAGAAGCACTCGGCACCTTACTGCCAGACACGCAAGGCCTGGCGGATGGCTTAGCGACTTATGACCAGACCTACATCAGCGCCTTGACCACTAGCCTGGCAGCCAAGTTTGGCTTTGATCGCTGGCAAGACGGCGATGGCGAGCTGATTAACCATATTTTTGAGCTGATGCAACGCGCTGAAGTCGATCAGACCCTGTTCTTTACCCTGTTGGCGAAACTGGACATCGCACAGCCTCAACTGGCAACGCTGGCAGAAGCGTTTTATACCGAGCAAGGTCAGCAACAGTTTGGCACTGATATTCAAGCCTGGTTGCAACAATATAGTCTGCGTTTACAACAATCGGCATTAGCGCCGGAGCAGCGCTTGCAAAAAATGGCGGCAGCCAACCCGATTTACGTGCTGCGTAACTACCTGGCGCAAGAGGCGATTGACTTGGCAACTCAGGGCGACAACAGCCGTTTGCTGGAGCTATTAGACGTATTACGCCACCCCTACACCTTACAACCAGGCAAAGCAGCCTTTGCGCAAAAGCGCCCGGACTGGGCGCGGCAAAAGGCCGGTTGCTCGATGCTATCGTGTAGTTCATAATTTTGGCCATGCAAACCGCCGAACAACTGATCACCGATGCTGGCCTGCGCCCGACGAAAGCACGCTTAGCTGTGTTAAACACTTTGCTCAACTCCCCAACGGCGCTTAGTCACACTGAAATCCTGGCTGCGTTGCAAGGTATCAAGGAAATTGACCGGGTGACGGTTTACCGCGTACTGGACTGGCTACAAGAAAACACCTTAATTCATAAAATATCCACCGATGACCGCGCCTGGAAGTTTCAGCTCAATATGCCGCCTAGTCGCAGCTATAAAGCCGCAGAAACCAGCAACACAGGCTTATTAAACAGTCACGGACATGCCCATTTGCAATGCCAGCGCTGTGGTACCGTGCTGTGTATCCATGAGTTAGCGGCGCATATTCCGCCAGCCATTTTCGCCACCTATCAGATATCGCACATTGAAATCAACCTGAAAGGCCTTTGCTTGCAATGCCAGCAAGCTGTGGCCTGATCGAGTAAGCCACATCGCCAATACAGTCTGTTTCACTTAGCACGCACTGGCGCAGCCGTGCACATCAAAAAAAATGCAACTAAGTTGCAATAAAAACCATCCCAGCCTAAAATGCAACAAAATTGCATTTAATGAAAGGATGCGAAATGAACAAGCTGCCAGTCACCGTACTTTCCGGCTTTTTAGGCGCCGGCAAAACCACCCTGCTCAACCATATTCTCAATAACCGCGAAGGCAAACGTGTCGCCGTGATTGTGAATGATATGTCTGAGGTCAATATTGACGCCCAGTTGGTGCGTGACGGCGGCGCCGAGCTCTCGCGCCAGGAAGAAAAACTGGTGGAGATGAGCAATGGTTGCATCTGCTGCACCTTGCGTGAAGACTTGTTGGTGGAAATCACGCGCCTGGCCAAAGAGGGGCGTTTTGATTACCTGCTGATAGAAACGACCGGCATCTCAGAGCCATTGCCCATTGCCGAAACCTTTACCTTTGCCGATGAAGAAGGCGTCTCACTTGGCGATGTCGCTCAATTGGACACTATGGTGACGGTGGTAGATGGCTACAACTTTCTAAAAGACTATAGCTCGCAAGACATGCTGCAAGACCGCGGCGAATCGCTAGGCGAAGAAGATGAACGTACTGTGGTGGATTTGCTGGTCGACCAGATCGAGTTTTGCGATGTATTAGTGTTGAATAAAACTGACCTGATGACGCTGGATGAAATTGCCCGGCTGGAGGGGATTCTCAGAACGCTGAACCCACGTGCGCAGATCATTCATAGCAGTTTTGGCAAAGTACCTTTGCACCGCATGATGAATACAGGCCTGTTCGACTTTGACCAGGCCGCCGAAGCGCCGGGCTGGCTGCAGGAGTTACGTGGCGAGCATGTACCAGAAAGTGAAGAATACGGCATCTCCAGCTTTGTGTACCGCGCTCGCACACCATTTCACCCGCAACGCTTATGGCAATGGTTTAACCAGGCATGGCCGGGCGTCGTCCGCTCTAAAGGCCGTTACTGGATTGCCTCGCGGCCTGAGTTCTGCGCCACCTGGTCGCAAGCGGGCGCCGTCACCCGCACCGAGCTGGCGGGCATGTGGTGGGCGGCTACGCCCAAGGAATATTGGCCTGAGGATGCTGAGACCCTGCAGCATATACACTCGCGCATGCAAGGGCCGTATGGTGACCGCCAGCAAGAGCTGGTCCTCATAGGCATAGCGATGGATAAAACCGCGCTCACCGCTGCGTTTGATGCCTGCCTCATGACAGAAGCTGAGGTCGCAGCTGGCATGGATGCCTGGCGCACGCTCAGCGACCCGTTTCCGCAATGGTCTATCCATACGCAAAACCAATCGGAGGACACCTTCGTAGAAGCCTAAGCTGATAAGCAAACTACGTAAAATCATGAGCCGCTTTTACGGATTCGCTTCAGGGTGGTTTTGCAACATCGGCGTATATTGTGAGTCATACAAGCACATCAAGCACGATGTACTTAACAAACAACTCAAGGAGATTATCATGTGGACTAAACCAGCTGCTACTGAAATGCGTTTTGGCTTTGAAGTGACAATGTACGTCATGAACAAATAATCAACCTCATCTACTAAGATAGGCTGAACGAAAAACCGCCGGATTCCGGCGGTTTTTTTTATTGTCTCAGATTACCTTGGCGCGCTAAAACTGCGCCCACTCACTATTATCAGTACCCGTTCGCAATCCTGAAGTCTGTGAACTGCTGCCATGGCCGCCCGGCTTGCTAGTATGTGTATGCAGATGGCGCACGGTGGAACGTGTGCCTGTATGCGCGTCGTTTGCCAGCTTAAACACACCGACCGCTTCAACCAGGCTTTCTGCCTGATCCACTAGGGATTCAGAGGCAGCCGCCGCTTCTTCAACCAACGCCGCATTTTGTTGCGTCACTTCATCCATGGTCATTACTGCCTGATTCACCTGATTGATGCCTGTGCTTTGCTCGACAGAGGCCGCCGCAATCTCACTCATGATATCGGTTACTTGCTGCACCGAGAGCACCACTTCTTGCATGGTCTTACCCGCTTGTGACACCAATTCGCTACCACGGGCAGTTTTTGCTGCAGAATCGTCAATCAGCACTTTAATTTCCTTGGCGGCTGAGGCAGAGCGCTGGGCAAGGTTTCTCACTTCGGCAGCCACCACGGAGAATCCGCGCCCCTGCTCGCCCGCTCTGGCGGCTTCGACGGCTGCATTCAAGGCAAGAATATTGGTTTGGAAAGCAATCCCATCAATCACTGAAATAATATCTTCTATCCGTTTTGCACTGTCATTGATGGCACTCATGGTATCCACCACCTCGCCCACCACAACGCCACCTCTGGAAGCGACCTCGGAGGCATTCATCGCCAGTTGGCTGGCCTGCTTGGCGTTATCAGCGTTTTGCTTCACGGTAGAGGCTAACTCTTCCATGCTGGCGGCGGTTTCCTCAAGGCTAGAGGCTTGCTGCTCAGTGCGGCTGGAAAGATCATTGTTACCACCCGAAATTTCAGTGGCTGCCGTATTAATGGTCACCGTGGCTTCGCGAACCTGCAAAATCACTTCGCTCATTTTGTCGACCAGCGCGTTCACGCCTTCACACAAGGCGGCAATATCACCGCTTTTGCCTGTCAGCGATACCCGGCTCGTTAAATCACCGGCTTTGGCGCTTTCAATCATCGCTTTGGTCTCTTGCACCGCGCGGGCCAGTGCTTCTGCACTTTCATGTTGCTCGGTGATGTCGGTCGCATATTTCACCACTTTAAATGGCTTGCCGTTCATATCCAGAATAGGGTTATAAATGGCCTGCATCCACACTACCGCGCCACCTTTTTTAATACGCTTAACTTGCCCAACCTGTGCCTCGCCGCATCGCAAAGCCTCCCAAAAGGCTTTGTAATCATGGCTAGCGCGATAAACAGCATCAACAAACATGCTGTGATTTTTGCCGACAATCTCGGCTTCTGTGTAGCCAGAGAGTTGTAAAAATAAATCGTTTGCCGAAGTGATGGTGCCATCGAGTTCAAACGCAATCACGCCTTGTGTTCTATGAATACCAGAAATCTGACCGGCATTGTCCGCCGCAATCAACTTGGACTCAGTGATGTCCATGGTGTAATTCACAATTTTGCAGGGCTTGCCCTTTAAATCGTAAATCGGGTTATAAGAAGCCTGTATCCATACCTCAGTGCCATTTTTTGCAATGCGTTTATATTGCCCCATATCAGACCCGCCATTGACCAGCTTATTCCACAAGGTTTTGTAGGCCTCGCTGCCAGCAAACCCTGGTTCCAGCACTTTGCTTACATGTTGCCCGACCAGTTCATGCTCGGCATACCCCAGCATCTGCAGATAAGTTTGATTCACCTTGAGCACCGTGCCATCCAGGCCTAACTCAATCACCCCTTGTGATTTGCCGATGGCGGTAATCTGACTTTCAAAGTCGGCGTTTCTGAGCTTTTGTGCGGTGATATCGGCGGCATATTTCACCACTTTATAAGGCTTGCCGTCAGCATCTAAAATCGGGTTGTAGGTTGCGTCCAGCCAGATTTCCTGGCCTTGCTTGCCTAAACGCAAAAACTCACCAGCGATAGATTCCCCGCGTCTCAGGCGTTGCCAGAAGGTCTCATACTCGCCACTGCTGACAAACGCCGGTTCAACCAGTTGACGATGCGACAGGCCGACCAGCGCATCACGCGTGTAACCCAGCACCTCCAGAAAAATATCATTCACGGCAAGAATCTTGCCTTCCAGGTCAAATTCTATCGAGCCGGTAGAGCGGTTAATCGCCGCCAGTTGATTTTCAAACAAAGCGGCCTGCTCACGGGTTTCGATGGCAGATTCTTTTAACGCGTTTTCACTCACGCTAAGCAGCGTCTGCATTTTCTTCAACGCCTGCAACACTTCACTGAGCTCATTGCTGCCACGTGCATCAATGTAGGTGCTGTAGTTGCCGGTGGTGATTTCCTTCACTGCATGCAGCGTTTGCGCCAGCGGTTGAGTCACTGAGCGTGCAATCAACACCGCCAAGCCTAGCAACAGAGGCAAGGCCAACCCCAGGCTGGCAAACATCATGGCAGGTGATGACGCGGGATGGGCAACGCTGAGTCCGGCTTGCACAGCCATGCATGCAAAAGCCATGACCGCCAGACCGATTAAGCGCTGCTTGACGGTAATCGCCCCCAGTCTGTCTTTTAGGGTGTTGACCCACGACACATTGACCACCTTGCCATCAACAATCGCCAGACCCTTGGCATTGCCTGACGTAAATAAGGCATAAGCGGCAGAGGCCTCATTAATTTGTTCGCGCGTCGGTTTTCGGCGCGCCGATAAGTAGCCCACCACCTGATTGTTTTCGGTCACAGGCGTGGCATTCGCCACCACCCAGTAAAAGTCACCATGCTTGGTACGGTTTTTGACTAAACCAGTCCATGGCTTGCCCGCTTTCAAGCTACGCCACATATCAGCAAAAGCGGCGGCAGGCATGTCGGGGTGGCGCACAATATTGTGACTGCTGCCGACCAGCTCAGCTTCACTAAAACCACTCACTTGAATAAAGTCTTTGTTCGCATAAGTAATCACGCCCTTGAGGTCTGTTCTGGTCAGCATAAACTGGGCATCATCAAACTGCACTTCTGTCGTAGTCACTGGCAAATTTAATTTCATCGTTAATCGCTTTCTATCCCTAAGTCATTGAGACAACTTCATTGAATAATTGAGAGTCCATGTGTTCTTTATTGCCGCCCTGCCAACATGTTCATATTTCAGTGGCAACGCAAAATAAACACCTGATTCTTTGCTTTTCCTAGCGTGATAGCCGTCACTTCACACATCAAAAAACCCGTGACTGATTATCCGTTTTGTCTGTTCGCCATGTCAGAATCTGTCTTACAAAAAACATGACTTTTATTTTTAAATACAATAACTTAATTAACAAATGACATATTGAGATAGATCAATAAATCTGCCGAATCATTAACGCTATTGACACTAAGATGACGCGGCTGACGTTTGTGGCGCCAGGAACCTAATGCCATTGCAGCTCACTAATAAGGAGTCCCTTCTATGATTAATAGGCTCCGGCCAATATCAAGCCAGCGTGCATTTTGGCTTTATAATCGTGTCAAAATTTTGTGATGTTGTTTTTATGGAGTGTCCCATGCGTTTACAAGCCCTTGCCGTTTTATGCCTGATCGCCACACTGAGCCAGCCAGTGTTTGCGCGCAATATTCTGAATGAACAAACGGACGCCGCTACTGCGCGGGATGCCGTCGGTGATGCCATGAGCAAGCTGACCGACCTCGAGCAAAAAATCAAATCCCAGGAAGCCTTGGTCGCCCAAGAACAGGCGAAGTTAAAACAATATCAATCCGATAAAGCGCAGGCCGAAAAAGACCTCGAGAATAAAAAAGTGATTTTTGAGCAAAAATCAAAACTGCTGGATGATGCCTGGAAACAGCGCAACGATTATTAGTTTTAGCGACTAGTTTCACCAAAGCACGCTTGCGCGGGTCGCCACACCGCGCTATCCCATCCCCCTCCCTTTAGGTGTGTTCACACAGCACAAAGCTGTGTCGAGTTGATGTGGGTCAATACCAGGTTTAGCCAGCAACCCTACAATGACCCTAAATTCAATGCACCTAATGGAGTGATCATAATGAAAAAAACCGCAATCAGTTTAATGTTGGCCGCCTTGTTGCCTGCCATGAATGCCCATGCAGAACAAGGCGACTGGGTTGTACGTCTGCGTGCGACGAATGTCAGCCCGAATGAAAGCAGCCGTCTCGGCAGCACCGTGAACAAAGCGGTAGGCGCGAATGTGATGACACCTAGTGCAGACCTCAAAGTGGATAGCAATACCATCCCAGAGCTGGATATTAGCTATTACTGGACTAAAAACATCGCCACCGAGCTGATTCTGGCGCTGGGTAGCAAACATGATGTCAAAATCAGTGGCGACAGCGCGGGGGTCGTTGGTAACCAGCATCTGGGTAGCATTGATGCATTGCCACCAACACTTACCGTGCAATGGCACTTTAACCCCGACCAGACCATAGACCCTTATGTGGGCGCAGGCTTGAACGCCACCTTTATGCTGGACCGTAACCTGCGCTTCACCTCTGGCGCGACCGCTGGCGAGAAAATCAAAATTGACCGTAGTAGCTTTGGCCCTGCTTTGCAAGCCGGTGTAGACGTCAATTTGAAAGATGGCTGGTTATTAAATGCGGATGTGAAGTATGTCTGGATGGATACCGACGTGGAAATGAAGAGTGCGACCACGGGTAATCGCTGGGCAAAAATCGACTCGCTCGACATTAACCCATGGGTGATCAGCCTGGGTATCGGCAAACGTTTCTAACCGAATACGCTTTAAAGTCTCTTCCCTGGGGCAAGTTACACGCTCCATTCGCCTCTGATGCCTTCCCGGTATCAGAGGCTTTTTTATGGCTGGTCGCGTTTATGGCTAGTAGTGTTTATGGGGGGTTCGCGATTACTGCAAATGAAAGCGTGACGAGAGGCTGGTTAAGTTCAGCTGTTCCAGCAGTTGTTGTCCGCGCTCACGGGCGCTACGTTTGCGCTGCCCCGTATATTTGGCAATGATCAGTTCATTTTTCATCGAGTGTTCCCAGCCAACCAATTCGGTCACGGTCACCTGATAACCATGTGCTTCCAGCGCCAAACAGCGCAACACGTTGGTCACCTGGCTGCCAAACTCCCGGGTGTGAATAGGATGCCGCCACAACTCGCTGAGAAACGTCTGCGCCAGGGTTTCAGCTTTATGCTGACGCATGACTTCTGCCACCTCAGCCTGGCAACAGGGCACCAGCACCATAAATTGCGCCTGTTTTTGCAAACCAAACGCAATCGCATCATCAGTGGCCGTATTACAGGCATGCAAGGCCGTGACAATATCCACCGTTGCTGGCAATTGTTGTGACTGCATCGCCTCGGCCACGGTTAAATGCTCAAACTGCATGCGGTCAAAGCCGCATTCTTGCGCCAGTTGGCGTGATTTTCCAATCAGCTCGCCGCGGCTTTCAATGCCAATCACTTGTCCAGCGGCATGTTGCTTGAGCAACAAATCATACAAAATAAACCCAAGGTAAGACTTGCCCGCGCCGTGGTCGACCAATACAGGTTGTGAATGTTTATCCATCACCGCCTGCATCAATGGCTCGATAAAGTTCACTAGGTGATACACCTGCTTGAGTTTACGGCGACTGTCCTGGTTGAGTTTGCCATCACGCGTCAAAATATGCAGTGCCTGCAATAGCGGGAGGGATTGGCCAGGTTTGATTTCTGGCGGTAGATTTGGCTTGACCATGCGTGTTGCTGTTTTAAAATACTAAACAATCAGTTTAACATGCAGCCGCTTTAACGGCATGGGTTGCTTGGGTGTGCCGGGCAAGCGCTCGGGAACTCACAGGCTGTTTTAGTAATCATGTTTATCATGATGACATCATGGTGGCCCATGTTAAGCCGTGCAATCCAGCACGCCCACCACTGCAGCGACGTTAGTTAGCGCTGCATCAATTCGCTGCCCAGCAGCGCAGTTGTTCAATCGTATGAGGGAGTATCTATGCCACAGCGCTTAGCCAAAAGGGCTTTTTTATATCTAGACAAGACGGTTAAGTTCACGCTCTTTCCGCTCACCACCTTCTCTCTGCTCGCTACGCCTGTGCTTGCAGATACCATCTGGCTCAAAAATGGCGACAAAATTACCGGCACGCTAGGCGTAAAAATCTCCAACAAACTCACCGTCAAAACCACTTATGCCGACGAAGTGAAAATCAACTGGAACGATATTCACAGCATAGACGCCGACAAGGCGATTTTGATGCAATTGTCTGACGGCAGCATAGTCAATGGTCGTCTGGTACATACTGACGAAGGCCAGGTGATTCTGGATGAGGAAACCAACACGCCACTGGTCGATACCGAGTTAGACGAAATTCACTACATCAACCCCAGCCGCGACCTGATTGGCGAAGGTTATGTCTGGACCGGCAACTTAAGTCTGGGCGGCGCCTTTAACAATGGCAATAGCACCAACCGCAACATGCAATTTAACGGTGAGTCGGTGTTACGTGGCCTGGAGAATCGTTACACAGTACAAGGCTATTACTACTGGGCCGAGGATAACGACCAGCAAACACAAAACAACGCCCGCGTGCGCGGCCAGTATGACCACTTTTTCACCAAAAAATGGTTTAGCTACCTCAACACCATTCAAGAAAAAGACCGCTTCAGAGATATTAAATTACGTAGTACTTACGGTGTGGGGTCGGGTTACCAGATTTTTGAAGGTGAAAAACTGAATCTGTCGGTCGAAGGCGGTGTGTCGCTGATCAAGCAGGATTATTACGAAGAGAGTGATGACAACCATGCTGCGTTGCGCTGGGCGGTCAACTACAACCAATATCTATTTAACTCCTTTGTACAGGCATTCCATCGCCATGAGGTGCTTTACACGGCAAGATCGCCGTCACAAATTCTGGTTTACAGCTCCACCGGCCTGCGTTTTCCGTTTATTTTTGGCTTGAGTGCCTCCACGCAGGTTGACTACAACTATGATAGCCGCCCGGTGGATGACCGCGTCAAAGGTGATACCCGCGCCCTGTTTACTTTGGGTTATAGCTGGAAATAAAATCAAGGATATCGGCAACATTTAGGGAGTTGCCGCATCAATGTTAAAATAGGCGCTTATGTTGATTTAACCCATTGCAATCACCGCATTGCAAGCCTGGGATAAACCAATACCGAGTACGGCAAAGGGCATTGATACCGTATTTTTTGAGTTGAGGATGGAGCAAAAATATGGCGATACAATGGTTTCCTGGGCACATGACGTCTGCGCGCAAAAAGGCAGAAGAAACACTAGAGCATATTGACGTGGTGATTGAGGTGCTGGATGCACGCGTGCCCGCCGCCAGTCATAACCCCATGATTGAGGAAATGCGCAACTTCCGCCAGCGCCCTAACCTTAAAATCCTCAACAAGGCAGACTTGGCCGACCCGCAAGTCACCCAGGCCTGGCTGAATTACTTTAATAAACAACCTAATACCAAAGCCGTCGCGCTGTCTTGCAAAAAGCCAGGCGACGCAAAAAAAATCCCCGGCTTGTGCCGCCAACTGGCCCCGCACCGTGGCACGCCGCTCAAACCATTGCGCATGATGATTATGGGCATCCCTAACGTTGGTAAATCCACGCTGATGAACGCCCTGCTCAATCGCCGCGCAGCTAAAGTGGGCGACGAACCTGCCGTGACCAAAAGCCAACAACGCTTTGATTTAAATGATAGCCAGAATATTACCGACACCCCCGGCATGATGTGGCCAAAAATCGAGCATGCGTCAGATGGTTATCTGCTGGCTGCCAGCCATGCCATTGGCCGTAACGCGGTGATTGATGAGGATGTGGCTGAGTTTTTGGGCAACGTATTATTAAAGCAATATCCAGAACTGATGAACACGCGTTATAAACTGGATGTGATGAAGCTGGATGTCAGCAACATGGACGGCATTGATTTGCTGCAAGCGATTGCCAAACGCCGCACCTACAAACGAAATGATGGGCAATGGGATATGGAACGCACGGCAATGGCTTTGCTGACCGATTACCGCAGCGGGGCGATAGGCCGCGTCAGCCTGGAATCCCCTCAAAGCCGGGCCGAGATGTTGGCACTGGCTGAAGAACAGGCCGCGGCAGCGAAAAAAGCCAAAGAAGATCAGGCAGCCCCAGAGCCTGATACTCTATAACTTGTTTATCAGGCAATCAGGCTGGCGTGCCGCTTGGCAGGCTTGGCTTCTTGAGGCGGCTTAGTCAGTAGCTGGTCAATATTGCTGGCAATCCGATTGCGGCCGTTCTGCTTGGCTTTATACAGATTTTGGTCGGCCCCGGCAAATAAGCCTTCCAGCACATAACCAACAGTTTCAGAGCTCACCGAACCAACGCTGACTGTGCATTTGATGGCCTGGGTATCACTGCTCATGCTCTCGACCCCGGCAATGCTCACCGGTGTCACTTCAATAATACGGCGGATACGCTCCGCCAGAATCATCGCCTCATGTTCACCCGTGTTGGGCATTAAAATACAAAATTCTTCGCCGCCATAACGGCCTATCACATCGCCACCACGCAATGCCGCCCGTATCGTGCCCGCGCAGGATTTAAGCACCACGTCACCCACAAGGTGGCCATACACATCATTGACCTTTTTAAAATAGTCCAGGTCGACAATCAGCAGCCCCATCGGTAAGCGGATGCGTTGTGACACCGCCTGCATGCGTGTCGCTGCCTCTTGCAAACCGCGCCTGTTCAACACGCCGGTCAGGCCGTCGAGCGTGGCAATCGCTTGCAAACCGGCCTGTGCACGCACATGCATCACCAGTAGCAGCAGACTGGTCACGGTCGTCATCACCAGCATGATGATACAGGTCATATACGCATGAATCTGCCACTGTGCAAACGTGCGCAGGGTATTGTCGTCTCCGAGCACGACTTTCACCGCGACAAACGCCAGCATCAGGCTAATGACGCCAAACAGGCTGCAACACAACCAAAACACGTTAGCCACAAAGTCTTTACCATGCCCCACCAAGCTGCGCATGCCGTAGCCAAATACCCACATCAACACCAGCGCGTTACTCAGCAATATCCAACGGTCCGGCGTATGCGTATTCAGCATCACAGCGTTACAAGCCAGCAACGCAGTGACGACCAGCAAAGCGCCATAGCGATACACACGATAGCCGCGTAGCAAGCGGATACCGTTAATAAATAGGCTGACACCGAGCGCGATGATGGTCACGGCCGCCGCCTCATAAATGCTAGCCGGGCCATAGATTAAGGAGGTTTGCGAAAGAAAATAAACAGCTAGGCCAACGCCAAACATCAATAGTCCACGTACCCAATGCATAATCAGGCTGCGTTGCTGATAGGCGCCAAAAATCAACAAGACCAGAACCAGCGTTAGGGTGAGTCCAATTGATGATAGAATGACACTGTTGAGATCAAACACAGGGGTGGACAAAGTTTGTTTACCTGAAAAACATAATACTATGGTAGTTGGACTATACCCATATAAATGAAGGGGTTAAATAGTCCATACAGGCTAATTACTTCCCACTTTGTTGTTTAGCACAAACCCTGACGTCCCCATGCAGCATCTACTAAATCCCCCGCAGCGCGAAGCAATCCATTATCTTGATGGCCCCTTATTGGTGCTGGCCGGTGCCGGCAGTGGCAAAACACGCGTCATTACGCAAAAAATTGCCTACCTGATTAACCAGGCCGGCTTTAAAGGCAACCAGATTGCTGCCATTACCTTTACCAACAAGGCCGCACGCGAAATGCAGGAGCGCGTCACGCCGCTGCTTGAGGGCAAAAGCGGCAAAGGCCTGACTGTCACCACGTTTCACTCGATGGGTTTGCACATTCTGCGCCAAGAAGCAGCGCTACTCGGCTACAAACCGCAGTTCTCAATTCTGGACGCCTCAGACAGCTTCAAAATTCTTAGCGATATTCTTGCCACCACAGACAAACAATTGCTGCGCAAAACCCAATGGCAGATTTCCAGCTGGAAAAACGCTTTTGTCAGCCCGGACCAGGCCAAATCGATGGCCGATGAAGAGCTCACGCATGCCGCCGCCCGCGTTTACCAGCTCTACCAGCAAACCTTGCGCGCTTATCAGGCCGTCGACTTTGACGACTTGATCAAGGTCCCAGTAGAGTTATTTGAGCAGCACGCCGAGACTCTGGACAAATGGCAGCGCAAGCTGCACTACCTGCTGATTGACGAATATCAGGATACCAACGCTTGCCAATACAAGCTGATTAAACAACTCACCGGCCTGCGCGGACAATTTACCGCCGTGGGTGACGATGACCAAGCGATTTACGGCTGGCGTGGCGCCGACGTTGAAAACCTGCGCCAGCTCACTACGGATTTTTCGAAACTCAAAGTGATCAAGCTAGAGCAAAACTACCGCTCTACCGTGCGCATTTTGCGCGCCGCCAACCAGGTCATCGCCAATAACCCCAAATTATTTGAGAAAAAACTGTGGAGTGAGCTGGGCACGGGCGAGCTATTGCATGTGACCGCCACCCAAAGCGAAGAACACGAAGCCGAAACCGTGGTCATGAAATTGCAGGCGCATAAATTCGAGCACCGCACCACTTTTAAAGATTATGCGATTCTCTATCGCAGTAATCACCAGGCACGCATCATCGAAAAGTTTTTGCGTAACCACAAAATCCCCTACACCATCTCTGGCGGCTCGTCCTTTTTTGACAAAGCCGAAATTAAAGACATCATCAGCTACCTGCGCCTGATCGCCAACGAAGATGATGATCCAGCGTTTATCCGTGCTGCGACTACGCCGAAAAAAGGCATAGGCAACACCACACTGGAGCGGCTGGGCGAATATGCCAGCGCGCACAAAATGTCGCTGTTTTCCGCCGCTTTTGAAGGGGGCTTTCAACACGACATCGGCGCCAAACAACTGGACGACCTACTCACCTTCTGCCGCTATATTCAGACGCTACAAGGCCGCGCCGTGAAAGATCCGGCCAATGAGGTACTCAGTGATCTGCTCACCGCCATTCAATACGAAACCTATCTTTATGATGGCGAAGAAGCGCGCGCCGCAGAAACCCGCTGGGGCAATGTCATGGAGTTTGTCGCCTGGCTCAGCAAAAAAGGCGAAGGCTCCACCGAATACGGCAACGAGTCAGACGGCAAAAACCTGCTAGAACTCACACAACTGGTCTCGCTCATCACCATGCTAGAAGGCCGCGAAGACAGCGAGCCAGACGCCGTCAAACTCTCCACCCTGCACGCCTCCAAAGGCCTGGAGTACGGCCACGTGTTTTTAATCGGCTGCGAAGAAGGCATCTTGCCCCACACTAACTCGATTGACGCCGACCAGATTGAAGAAGAACGCCGCCTCATGTACGTAGGCATCACCCGCGCGCAAAAATCACTTAACATCACCTGGTGTAAAAAACGCAAACGCGGTGGTGAAATGCAAGCCTGCGAGCCAAGTAGATTTATTGGTGAGTTGCCGAAAGACGACGTCAAACACTTCGGCAACCCTTTTAACGGGCCGGATCAGGTGTTAAGTAAGGATTATGGCAAGAGCAAGATGGCGAATATTAAGGCGATGCTGGCGAGTAAAGGATAGGTGCAAGACCAATCCCTGTCTGGTAACATTCCTTCAGACACGCAATTTTATTGCAGGTTTTAGACACAAAAAATGCTATGCAGCCATGATGATTGGGGTTCGATAAATGACAGAGCATAACACTCAAAATTTACGCTGGGTGCAGCGATTAAACAACTATCAAAAAGCGCTTGAAAGTCTGACAGCTGCCATCGATTTGAGTAAGGAAAGAGCATTATCTGACCTGGAAAAGCAAGGTTTAATTCAAGCATTTGAATTTACGCACGAGTTGGCCTGGAACGTCTTAAAAGACTATTTTGATTACCAGGGCACACAAAACATCACAGGCTCACGAGACGCCACGCGTGAAGCCTTTAGTAAAGGGCTGATTCTAGATGGTGAAGGATGGATGGCGATGATACAGAGTCGCAACAAAACATCACATACTTATAACAAAGCTGTAGCGGAAGAAATCATTGCGGCAATACAAAACAGTTACTATGCCTTATTTGTAGCGCTCATGCATACGCTCAAAAAGTTGCAGTCAAATTTAGAATAGCAAATCAGTCATGATATTTGGACTACCCGATACCGCAATACAAAAACTCAATGACGTGTTTAATCAAGATACGCGTATCAAGAGCGTCTGGCTATATGGTTCCAGAGCACTAGGCAGAGAAAAACCGGCCTCTGACATTGATTTATGTATAGAAGCTGAAGCATTAAAGCTTAAAGACTTGCACCTGATTGAAAGAAAAATAGATGACTTATACCTACCTTGGAAGGTAGATTTATCTCTCAAACATCACATTGACAATCCTGCGCTGATTGCGCATATAGAGGAATTCGGCATTCGTTTTTTAAATCAAAAAATAGATGCATAAAGCGAAAATGCAAGCCTGCGAACCGAGTCGCTTTATCGCCGAACTACCCAAAGAAGACGTTAAACATATTGGCAACCCGTTTAACGGGCCAGATCAGGTATTAATTAAGGATTATGGCAAGAGCAAGATGGCGAATATTAAGGCGATGTCGGCAAGCAAAATAACATAAGACTTAAAACTCGCCAGACGCAAGCTAAATATAGCTCATGTTATAATCCGAACACTTTTTAACTCTGTAATTCAAAATATGTCACAAAAAGTCGCGTTAATTACCGGCATCACTGGTCAAGATGGTGCCTACCTCGCTGAGCTGTTACTTGGCAAAGGCTATATTGTGCATGGGGTTAAGCGTAGATCGTCCTTATTTAACACCGACAGGATCGACCACCTTTACCAAGACCCGCATATTGAACATCAAAACCTAATTCTGCATTACGGTGACCTCACCGACTCCACCAACCTGATTCGTATCATTCAACAGGTCCAGCCAGATGAAATCTACAACTTGGCCGCAATGAGTCATGTTGCAGTGAGTTTTGAAACACCAGAGTACACAGCTAATGCAGATGGCATTGGTACATTGCGCATTCTGGAGGCCATTCGTATTCTGGGCCTTGAGAAAAAAACCCGTTTTTACCAGGCATCAACCTCTGAGCTATATGGCCTGGTACAAGAAACCCCTCAAAAAGAGACCACTCCATTTTACCCACGCAGCCCTTATGCCGTGGCTAAAATGTATGCCTATTGGATTACGGTCAACTACCGCGAAGCCTATGGTATTTATGCCTGCAACGGCATTCTGTTTAATCACGAAAGTCCTATCCGTGGCGAAACCTTTGTCACCCGTAAAATCACGCGAGCGCTGGCGAGGATCAAACTTAACCTGCAAGACTGCTTATACCTTGGCAACTTAGACTCATTACGAGACTGGGGCCACGCCAAAGACTATGTTGAAATGCAGTGGCTGATGCTACAGCAAGAGCAAGCTGAAGACTTCGTCATTGCCACCGGCAAGCAATATAGTGTGCGCGATTTTGTCAACGCAGCAGCCAAAGAACTTAACATCACCGTCACATGGCAAGGCAACGGTGTAGAGGAAAAAGGTTACTGGGGTGACAAATGTATTGTGCAAGTGGACCCGCGTTATTTCAGACCCACCGAGGTAGACACGCTACTGGGAGACCCAACCAAAGCGAAAGAGAAACTGGGCTGGGTACCAAAAACCAGCTTTGAGGATTTAGTTGCTGAAATGGTACGCGAAGATTTCAAATCTGCGCAGCGAGATGAACTCATCAAGCAGCACGGCTATCAAGCCATGGATTATCACGAGTAACCTATGGAAAAGAATGCAAAAATCTACGTTGCTGGTCATCGAGGCCTTGTTGGTTCAGCAATCGTTAAAGCGTTGTTAGGGCAAGGTTACACGAATCTAGTGGTGCGTACCCATGCGGAACTTGACCTGACTTCACAGCAAGCAGTCATTGCGTTTTTTGCCCAAGAAAAGCCTAAATACGTGTTTTTAGCGGCTGCTAAAGTTGGTGGCATTCATGCCAACAATACTTATCCTGCTGAGTTCGTCCATGAGAATCTAGCCATTCAAACGAATGTAATTCATCAGTCATATCTACACGGGGTCACAAGACTATTATTTTTAGGCTCTAGTTGCATTTACCCTAAAGACGCACCACAGCCCATTAAAGAGGAGCATTTACTCACCGGGCCACTAGAACCAACTAATAGGCCCTACGCACTTGCTAAAATTTCTGGCATTGAAATGTGTTGGAGTTATAACCGCCAATATGGAACACAATATTTGGCAGTAATGCCAACAAATCTTTATGGCCCAGGCGACAACTATGATCTTGAAACTTCCCATGTATTACCAGCATTGATTAGGAAATTTCACGAAGCCAAGCTTGCAAACAATCCATCGGTAACGATATGGGGCAGCGGCGAGCCTAGACGTGAGCTATTACACAGTGACGACATGGCTGCAGCGTGCATTTATCTTCTTCTGCAAACATCTCCTGAAAAATTGGCTTCAGAGCTCAATACCGACCAACCACCATTAATCAATATTGGCTGCGGTAAAGACCTTACCATCTTAGAGTTAGCTGAAAAAGTTAAACATATTATTGGTTACAACGGTCAAGTTCTATTAGATAGAAGCAAACCAGATGGCACTATGCGCAAACTATTAAATATTGATTTAGCAACAAAACTAGGCTGGCAAGCAAAAATATCCTTAAATGATGGAATTTTTCATACATACAACGAGTACATTCGCCAGAGTTCAACATTCTCAACGCATACAAACAGCAACAAATTAAATGATGAATGAACTTGATCATGCACTGCGTATGGGCTAATTTGCCATGAGCCTCCATCCCTGCTGGCTGCGTTTTATGCCAGAGATATTAAAAGAGAAACTGGCTCACCAGCCCCAATTGCATAAAATCCTGTGCAACATGGGATGGTTATTTATAGATCGCATCTTGCGAATGGGAGTTGGCCTACTGGTTGTCATTTGGATGGCTCGCTACCTAGGCCCACAACAATTCGGACTATTTAACTATGCCATTTCTTTCGTTGCACTATTCACTATTATTGGTAGCCTTGGATTAAATAGCATTGTTGTTCGTGATTTAGTTAACCATCCAGATCATGCGAATACAACGCTTGGCACAGCATTTACCTTACAACTCATAAGCAGCTTATTGGCATTTATCATTGCTATTGTTGCAATTGCATATGTACGCCCTAGCGATATGACAATCCAGGTACTGGTTGGCATTCTTAGCTTTGTAATGGTTTTCAAAGCTACGGATACAGTGAAATATTGGTTCGAATCACAGGTGCGGTCTAAATACACCGTTATTGTTGAAAATGTTGCATTTATCATATTCGCTGGGATAAAAGTTGCGTTAATCCTCGCTCACGCAACAATCCTGGCTTTTGCTTGGGCAACGCTTGCAGAAGCTGCCTTAATTGCTATTGCCTTGCTTATTATATACTCTCGCCATGAAAAACACTTATCAAGCTGGCAAGTGCGAATGGAGCGTGCAAAGAGTCTGCTTCAAGATAGCTGGCCTCTTATATTTTCCGGGCTCGCGGTAGCAGCCTACATGCGCATAGACCAAATCATGCTTGGAGAGTTAGTAAGCGATGAAGCCGTGGGTGTTTTTTCAGCAGCCGTTCGCATTAGTGAGGTCTGGTACTTTATTCCAATAGCGATCTCTGCCTCTGTATTCCCCTCAATTATTGAAGCAAAAAAGCACAGTGAAGCCCTTTACTATCAAAAGCTGCAAAATCTTTATGATTTAATGGTTATTCTGGCACTCAGCGTTGCTATACCAATGACATTCCTATCAAATTGGCTCGCAGTTACGCTATTCGGAGAAACTTATGAGGAGGCAGGCGCAATTCTCTCCATTCATATATGGACAAGTGTATTTGTTTTTTTAGGCGTAGCTAGTAGTAAATGGTTTTTAATCGAAAATATGCAAAAAAATGCATTTTATAGAACCTTATTTGGTGTGTTGATTAACATTACTGCAAATTATTTTTTGATTCCTTCGCGTGGTGCTATTGGTGCCGCAATCAGCACCCTACTATCACAAATTTTAGCTGCTTATTTATTTGATGCGCTCACTACAGCAACTAGACGTTCATTTTGGTTAAAAACAGCATCATTAATACCATTAAACTTCATAAGAAAGAAAGCTAGTGACCTCAATAATTATTAAAATTTATAGATTCATATTTGCTCGTGAATACTTTTATTTATTCAATAAGACACTCTATCGCTTAAGCTTAACTGGGTTAGGTATTCTAAATTACGAATCTGATAAAAGCAGCGGTGAGGATTACTTTTTAAAAAAACATCTCCGCAATAAAACTGGTGTAGTGATTGATGTTGGAGCAAACATTGGCAAATATTCAATGCTTGTGCAGCATTACAATCCATCAGTCAAAATTTATGCTTTTGAACCTCATCCTAAAACCTATAAAAACCTGTGCAAAATAATCACAAATAGTAATTTCATTGCTACCAATGCAGCTGTTGGTGAAAAACAAGGTAGTTTATCTCTATACGATTATGAGGATAATGATGGCTCTACTCATGCATCATTATATAAAGATGTAATTGAAAGTATTCACAATGCAGAATCAATTGCTCACTTGGTTGAAGTAATAACTTTAGATGACTTTATTAAAAATCATGGATTACAAGATATTGCACTTTTAAAAGTTGACACCGAAGGCCACGAACTAAATGTTCTAAAAGGAGCATCAGAGAGTATCAAATCAAGAAAGATCAAAGCAATTCACTTTGAATTTAATGAAATGAATGTAGCAAGCAGGACCTACTTTAGAGACTTCTGGAATTTACTTTCTGATTACGATCTATTTCGTCTATTACCTAGCGGAATGATAAAACTAGATAAATACAGCCCAATCCAAACAGAAATATTTGCCTATCAAAATATTATTGCCATTTTAAAGGTTGAGTAAATTGGCTCAGATAGCTCCCATCGCCCTGTTTGTTTATAATCGCCCCAATCATACGCGCCTGACAATTGAAGCCTTATTAATTAACAAGTTAGCTCAAGAATCAGATTTATATATATTTTCTGATGCACCAAAAAATGATTTGGCAAGAAAGGCAGTGGCAGAAGTAAGGTCATACATAAAGACCATTTCAGGATTCAAAAAGATCACCATCATTGAAAGAGACACAAATTGGGGGCTTGCAAAATCAATTATCGGAGGCGTCACAACTTTATGTAGTCAATATGGTCGAGTTATCGTACTTGAAGATGATATCGTTACGAACCAGTTTTTTCTTAGCTTCATGAATATGGCCTTGGAAAAGTATGCACTTGAGCCAAGTGTTTGGCATATCAGTGGCTGGAATTACCCTATAGATAGTGGCGGTCTGAAAGATGCATTCTTTTGGCGTTTTATGAATTGTTGGGGTTGGGCTACCTGGAATGATCGATGGGTTAATTATGAAAAAAATCCTAAGCATTTAATCGACACATGGACTAATGCAGACATCAAACGGTTTAATTTAAGTGGTGCTCAAAATGCATGGTGGCAAGTAAAGGCAAATTATGCCGGAAAGTTAAATACCTGGGCTATTTTCTGGTATGCAACTATTTTTAAGCATAATGGACTATGTTTAAATCCTAGCATTTCAATGGTAGAAAACATTGGGCTTGATGGTACAGGCGAGAACTGTGGAGTGAGCAATATTTTTGATGCTAAAAAGCTAGGCTCAAAACAAATTGAATTGCCAAACGAGATCCAAGAATCCACTTTGGCATTAAACAGAATTATCTTGTTTTATAAAAGCAGTAATAATCTCATCAACAAATCCAAACGCATTCTTACGGCGATATCCAATTTACTAACCAAATACTTAAAGTCATAAATATAATGAAATTGATAGTAATAAGGCTTCTTTTAAAATGAAGTGTCCAGTTTGCACTTCATCAATGCATGATTGCTTTAGCGCTGAGGTATTGGGTAAATACAAAGCCCAATATAGAGCCTGCAACACCTGTGGATTTTTACATGCAACAGATCCTCACTGGTTAAAAGAAGCATATACGCGTGCAATAGCTAGTGCAGATACTGGCTTGGTCAGACGCAACATCACTCTAACAAATAAAATATCTCGTATTATCTATTGGTTAATGCCCGAACATGGGAAAGGTATTTATTTAGATATTGCCGGCGGCTATGGAATGTTAACGCGCATGATGCGTGACCTGGGCTTTAATTTTTATTGGTCTGATAAGTATTGCGAAAATCTCATAGCACCTACTTTTGATTACAACCAAAAACTAGGCATATGCTCTGCAGTTACTGCTATAGAGGTGCTTGAGCACGTTATTGATCCTGTTTCCTTCTTTCAAGAAACATTGGAGTACTCAGGCGCTTCAACGATTTTATTTACTACAGAGTTATATAGTGGCGCCCCCCCCTCTCCAAATAAATGGTGGTATTACTCCTTTTCAACAGGACAACATATTAGCTTTTTTCAAGCGAGAACTCTGGAAATCATTGCCGCGAAGTTAGGCTTAAAATTCTACAGTGCAAATGGTGTTCATCTACTTACAAAAAACAAAATCAATAAACTTGGACTTCAGATACTGACGAATAGATATTTATCCTTATTCCCCTCCTTTTTAATTCAATATCTTTTGGGGTCTAAAACGATTGAAGATCACAATAACTTGATGAGGGATTTAACTCGTCGAAAGAGTGAGAGCTGATGAGAGTCGCTTATGATCCACAAATATTTTGTGGGCAAAAATATGGTGGTATATCACGTTACTTTTGTGAGTTAGCTTCCAGAATAGCAAACAACCACCAAGTAGACATAAAAATTGCCGCGCCAATGTCTATAAATGCATACCTTGAATCTTTACCAAAAGAGATAGTTAGCGGCTTTCGTTCACCACTCTCTGAAAATCAGCTAAAACTACCACAGCGTATCGCTGGTATAGCTCTAGGTGATATTTTACTGAGACACATGCAGCCCGATATAGTACATGAAACATATTATTTAAAATATCCGATTGGACCTAGAAAGGCGGTACGTGTATTAACCATTTATGACATGATCCATGAGAAATTTGAATCACAATTTCAATATGGAAATAAAACATCCATCCATAAGTCTATTGCTGCAAAAAGGTCTGATCATATTATTTGTATTTCTGAGCATACAAAAAAGGACGCTATAGAAATACTTGGAATTGATCCAAATAAAATCTCTGTTATTCACCTTGGCTTTGACTTAACATCAAATTGTGTGGGTGAAAAAAAAATTGAAAGAAACATTAATAAGCCTTACTTACTATATGTTGGTAGCCGTGGCGGGTATAAAAATTTCAGTACGCTGCTTGAAGCATTTGCCACTTCGGTACTCTTGAAATCAGAATTTAGACTGGTGTGTTTTGGAGGTGGATCATTTGACACTCAAGAATTGACTTTGATTAAAAGCTTCAATCTCAATCAAGAGCAAATAATTCAAGTCTCCGGAGATGACAAAAAGCTCGCAATCTATTATCAGCAAGCAAGTTTATTCGTATTTCCATCGCTATATGAAGGTTTTGGTATCCCCCCACTGGAAGCAATGTCATACAACTGCCCAGTAGTATGTAGCAATACCAGCTCAATACCAGAAGTTGTAGGCAATGCAGGAAAATATTTTGATCCCAATAATGTAAAAAATATGCAAGAAACTATCGAGCAGGTCATTCAGTCCCCTGAAACTCAAAACTCTCTAATAAATACCGGCAAGCAAAGATTAAAACAATTTTCATGGGACAAATGTGCTAGTGAAACGTTAAACACTTATAGAAATTTGCTATGAAAGCGAAACATAAACGCGCATTAATTTGTGGAATTTCTGGACAAGATGGTGCATTTCTTGCTCATTTTCTACTTAATAAAGGATATGAAGTTTGGGGAACATCCAGAGATGCTCAAGCCTCAAACTTTACTAATCTCGTTACAGTTGGCGTACGAGATAAAGTCAAATTGATATCAATGGCCTCAAATGATTTCAGAAGTGTATTGCAGGCAATTGATAATAGCCGCCCTGACGAAATATATAATCTTGCAGGACAAAGTTCTGTGGGGCTTTCTTTCGAGCAACCAGCAGAAACACTAGATAGCATAGTCAATGGTACATTAAATCTTTTGGAGTCTATTAGGTTTCTCGGCAAAGACGTGCGCTTTTATAATGCAGGTTCAAGTGAATGCTTTGGTAGCGTGGGTTTGGAGCCTGCTGATGAGTACTCTCGCTTCGAACCATGCAGCCCATACGCTGTAGCAAAGTCTACGGCTCATTGGTTAGTTTCAAATTACAGATCAGCTTATAGCTTATTCGCATGCACTGGCATCTTATTTAATCATGAATCACCATTAAGACCCTCAAGATTTGTTACTCGAAAAATAATTCAATCTGCAGTCAATATTGCACAAGGGCGAGCTAATCAACTGACGTTAGGAGATCTCACCATTCAAAGAGATTGGGGCTGGAGTCAAGAGTATGTCGCTGCCATGTGGAAAATGCTCCAAACGGACAGACCAGAAGACTTTGTAATTGCAACTGGGGAAGCCCACTCTCTGCAAGAGTTTGTAGCTACAGCCTTTTCGACTTTAGACTTAGACTGGCAAGAATTTGTTGTTCAAGATGAACGCCTGCTTAGGCCTAGTGAAATCAGATATAGCTGCGGAAATCCAAGCAAAGCAAAGAAAATATTGAACTGGGAGTCCCAAACAAAAATGCATGAAGTGGTAAAGCAAATGATTCTTTTTGAGATGTTTCCCACTGAATACAACCACTTTGATATTAGTTTGAATAAAGACCTATTAAAAGCCTAAATTGTTATTAGTTAATACTGTTTACTAAAACATATAGCTAAACTAGCGAAAAATGTAAATCTAATCATCAAGAATTTAACCAGGCATCTAATTGAAAATTTCCATTATTACAGTCTGCTACAACAGCGCAGAAACCATCACAGATACTATCGAGTCAGTAGCATCTCAAAAATACAGTAATAAGGAGCATATTATTGTAGACGGTGCATCTCGCGATAGTACGATGGATATTGTTAAAAGTACTGACAGCATCACACGATATATTTCAGAGCCTGACAAAGGTATTTATGATGGCATGAACAAAGGGCTGAAGCTGGCAACTGGGGATGTCATCGGATTGCTCAATGCTGATGATTTTTATACTGATGACACAGTGCTTACCCAGGTCGCCGAGGTATTCAAAAACCCCAACATACAGGCTTGTTTTGCAAACTTGGTATATGTTGACCAACACGATACCTCGCGTGTGGTGCGTTATTGGAAATCTCGGCCTTATCAACAAGGCTTATTCAAAAGTGGTTGGATGCCGGCCCACCCAACTTTCTTTGTAAGGCGTGCGGTATATGAGAAATTTGGGGATTTCAATCTAGATTTCCCGCGTCAGGCCGATTTTGAACTGACCATGCGCTTTCTGGAGATCCATCAGATAAAATCCATGTATATACCGAGAATCTGGGTAAAGATGCGCATTGGAGGCGCATCCAACAATAGTATCAAAGGCATTATCAAAGGAAATCTGGAGGCGTATCGAGCCTGTAAACTACACCGCTTACCAGTGGGTCCTTTTTTTATTGCCAGAAAAATCCTTTCCAGAATTCCGCAGTTCTTTAGCAAACCAGAGCTGAAATAATGCAAGTATTGGTCACAGGAGCCAGCGGTTTTGTCGGTCAGACATTATGTAAGCAACTGGCTGCGCATAACCATGCTTACAACGTAGTACAGCGTGAAGCGCTTAATCCTGCATGCTACTCTGGTGCTTATGACTGCATGATACACTTAGCAGGGCGAGCCCATGTGATGCATGACATGGCAACTGATATCTACCGGACTTACGCGACAGTCAATATTGATTACACATTTAAAGTTGCTGAACTGGCCAGGCAGTTGCAAATCAAGCGCTTTGTGTTTTTAAGCTCAATCAAGGTGAATGGTGAAGCATCGGTACACCCCTTTACCGAAACAGATCCACCAGCTCCCCTAGATGCATACGGGAAAACCAAAATGGAAGCAGAGTTTGTTCTGAGAGAATTCTGCACCAAGCATCAAATAGAATTGGTCATTATCCGCCCTCCCCTTATTTACGGGCCCGGTGTAAAAGCCAACTTTAAGCAGCTGATCAAACTTTGTTTATTACCAGTTCCCTTACCACTTGCTGCGCTCAACAACAAACGCAGTTTTGTTAACTTGGATAACCTTGTGGATTTTATTATTTTGTGCTGCACCCATCAGCAGGCTGCTAATCAAACATTTCTGATATCGGATGATGAAGATATGACGATCGCAGAGTTAATAAGAACAGTCAGGCACGCCAACCAGCAGACATCAAGATTGTTTCCTGTGCCGCCCTGGCTTCTGCAATATTTATTCGAATTTATTGGAAAATCAGGATTGACTCAGCGACTGTTGGGTACTCTACAGGTGGATATCTCCAAAGCAAAAACATTGCTCGGCTGGCAACCGATATTGAGTTTTCATGATGGCATTGCAAAGACGTTAAAAGAAACACCATCAATATGTTAAAACAGCTATCCGATTTCCTCCTTAGCTTACTGGCTGCCATTTTGTTATCTCCACTACTGCTGCTTACCTACCTGTTGGTAAAGTTCACATCAAAAGGACCTGCACTTTACTGGAGCCCACGTGTAGGAAAGTATAATCAGGTATTTAGCATGCCAAAATTCCGTTCCATGCGAGTTGGTACTCCACAAATGGCAACCCATTTAATGAATCAGCAAAGTAATCCTAAAAGTTACCTAACGCCAGTGGGTAGTTTTATCCGCAAAACCAGTCTGGATGAATTACCACAGTTATGGAGCGTACTCAAAGGTGATATGTCGATTGTGGGGCCGCGCCCTGCTCTGTTCAACCAGGACGACCTCGTTAGCTTGCGCACAAAGCATGACGTACATACATTGAAACCAGGGATCACTGGCTGGGCACAAATCAATGGCAGGGATGAGATTCCAATCCCGCAAAAAGTGGCTTTAGATGCATACTATCTTGCCCACCAATCTGTGTGGTTGGATTTCAAGATTATTTTATTGACTGCAATCAAAGTGTTAAGACGTGATAACATCACGCATTGACTATCAATCTGCAAATATGCTTAAGTTCCCATCTAAACTGTTATCTTTATTGGCTTTTTTGCATGACATAGTTGTTGTGATGGCTGCCTGGTGGGTGGCATTTGCACTCCGCTTTAATTTTCATATCCCAGAACAATTTATCGGATACATCTGGGAAAGCCTGCCAATTATTTTCATTTTTCATAGCATTTGCTTCTACACTTTTGGTTTGTACAAAGGGGTTTGGCGTTTTGCCAGCTTGCCTGACCTAAAAAGGATCATGCGAGCAGTCGCATTTGCCGCATTACTAAGCGCGACTTTCGCTCTGTTAGTACACCCGGCGATCATCATCCCGCGCTCAGTGCTGATTCTAAACCCCATGTTATTGTTGTTAACCATGGGTGGCAGCCGCTTTATTTATCGCGCCTGGAAAGAGCGCCGTTTGTTTAACGGTATTGCGCTGCAAGGCAAGCCTGTGATTGTGATTGGCGTTGAAGACGCTTCGTTTAACCTGATTAAAGAGCTAAGCAAAAACCCGGAGTGGCGTGTGGTGGCGATGGTTGACCCTAGCAACAAGCTGGTTGGTCGGGAGATTATGCACACCAAGGTCGAGGGCGGCTTGGAGGATATGGCGCAGATTGCGGCGCGTCACAACTGCCAGCACTGCATGATTGCAATGCCGGGGAGTAGACATGAAAAGCGTCGCATGGCGGTTGAGGCAGCGCGTAAAGTCGAGGGCATGGAGGTGTTGACCTTGCCTGCGATGTCGGATCTGATCAGTGGCAGGATTAGCTTATTGCAGATTCGCAAGATTGATGTAGAGGATTTGCTTGGCCGTGATGTGGTGCAGTTGGATACACATGGCTTAAGCAGTATGCTGGCAAATAAAGTGGTGTTGGTGTCTGGTGCCGCTGGCTCGATTGGCTCTGAGTTATGTCGGCAAATATTGAGCTTTCACCCAGCGCAATTGATTTGTTTGGATATTTCAGAATACGCGCTTTATACGCTGCAGCAGGAATTTAGCCAATGGGTGACAGATACCGAGCTGGTTTACCTGGTGGCTGATGTGAAAAACCAGACGCGTATTCAGCGCATTTTACAAAGCCATCAACCTGACGTGGTCTTGCATGCTGGCGCTTATAAGCATGTGCCGATGATGGAACATTTTAATGTGGTAGAGGCTTTGCAAAATAATGCGCATGGCACTTACCAGATTGCGGCAGCTTGCCAGGCGGCAGGGGTGCCGACGTTTGTCTTGGTATCCACCGATAAAGCCGTTAACCCGACGAATGTCATGGGGGCCAGCAAACGATTGGCAGAGCTCATTTGTCAGGGCTTGCAACATGCCGACAATAGCAATACGCGCTTTATCACCGTGCGCTTTGGCAATGTGTTGGGCAGCAGTGGCAGCGTGATCCCCAAGTTCCGTGAGCAGATCGCGCACGGCGGGCCACTGACGATTACTCATCCTGACATCACGCGTTACTTTATGTCTATCCCCGAGGCCGCCCAGTTGGTGTTGCAAGCCGCGACCATGGGCAATGGCGGCGAAGTGTTTGTGCTGGATATGGGCACACCGGTGAAGATTATTGATCTGGCGCGCGACATGATTAAATTATCTGGCTTGCAAGAACAAGAAATTCGCATTGAATTTACCGGATTACGCCCAGGCGAAAAACTCTATGAAGAGCTGCTGGCAGATGATGAAAACACCCTGCCGACCAGCCACGAAAAATTACGCATTGCACAAGCGCGAAGCGCAGATACGCTTTGGTTAAGTAACTTGCTGGAGTGGCTGGCAAGCGTGCCACATTTACAAGAAGTGCAAATCAAGCAAGACTTACAGCGTTGGGTAGAAGAATACCAACCGGATACGCGCCCGGCGCCTGATGTTTCTTTGCGTGGTGGCGTGTTATCACTGGACACCCTGCCCTCACCTTCGCAGCATATACACTGATATATTGTTGATATTTACCTATTCAGCATATTCTGCGGTTTGATGTCGTTTACAATAGTGCCCCTTCCATTCGCACTGCTTTGAGTACTCTTTATGCCCCATATTACGCTTGATAATGCCAGTCTCGCATTTGGTCATCATGCCTTACTTGCCCAAGCCTCATTTCAGTTAGATCCTGGTGAACGCGTTGGCTTGATTGGCCGCAATGGGGCCGGTAAATCCAGTTTACTTAAAGCCATTGCGGGTACGATCAAACTAGATGATGGCACCGTATGGCGTGCGCCCAACGTGCGCGTGGTCTACGTGCCACAAGAGCCTGAACTGGATAATACACACACCGTATTTGAAGCTGTTGCAGAAGGGTTAGGCAGTTTGCAACAAACCATCATTGACTACCATCAGGTCACCCATGACATGGGCATGCCAGATGCCAATATTGAGGCGTTGATCGAACGCATGCAGGCTTTGCAGCATGAAATGGACGCGCAAAACGGCTGGGTTGCGCAATCACGGGTAGAAACCGTGCTCAGCCGATTGAAACTGGATGCAGATGTACTGGTCTCCACACTGTCTGGTGGCTGGCGTAAACGCGTCGCGCTTGGGCGCGCGCTGGTGGCAGAGCCTGAAGTACTATTGCTTGATGAGCCAACCAACCACCTGGATCTGGAAGCCATCGAATGGCTGGAAGATTTGTTATTGGGCTTTAATGGCAGTGTGTTGTTTATTACCCATGACCGCCGTTTTTTAGACAAACTGGCCACACGCATTACCGAATTGGACCGTGGCAACCTGACAGACTTTGTGGGCAACTTTTCACAATACCAAATTAAAAAAGAAGAGTTACTCGCCGTTGAAGAAACCCATGCGGCTAAGTTTGATAAGTTTTTGGCGCAGGAAGAAGTCTGGATCCGCCAGGGCATTAAAGCACGCCGTACCCGTAATGAAGGGCGCGTGAGAAGATTAGAAGCGCTGCGTTTAGACCGTGCAGCAAGACGTGAGCGCCAGGGCGATGTTAAACTCAACCTAGATGCGGGCGAACGCAGTGGCAAACTGGTGGCTGAGCTGGACCAGGTTTATAAGTCATATGGCGATAAAACATTAATCAAAGGCTTTAGCACTCGTATTTTGCGTGGCGATAAAATCGGTTTATTAGGGCCCAACGGCATTGGTAAATCCACGCTATTAAAACTGATTTTAGGCGATATTGAAGCAGATAGTGGCGACATTCAGCGTGGCACCAAAATCAATGTCGCTTATTTTGACCAGATGCGTGAGCAGTTAGATGAAGAAGCCACCTTGGCCGACACCATCAGCCCAGGCTCTGACTTTGTTGAAATCGGTAATGAGCGCAAACATGTCATCAGCTACCTCGAAGACTTCCTGTTTCCGCCACAACGCTCACGCTCACCCGTCAAATCACTCTCTGGCGGTGAACGCAACCGTTTACTGTTAGCGCGCCTGTTTGCGCGGCCGGCTAACGTTCTAGTGTTAGATGAGCCGACCAATGACCTGGATATTGATACTTTGGAGTTATTGGAGACGCTATTACAGGACTATTCAGGCACTCTTTTTCTGGTCAGCCATGACAGAGCCTTTTTAGAAAACACCGTGACGCAAGTGATTGCGTTTGAAGGCCAAGGTAAATTAACCGAATTTGGTGGTGGTTACGATGACTGGTTAAGATTTACCCAGGATCGCACCAGCAAACCCGCTGCGACGCAAAAACCAGCGGTGGCCGCGACTGTAGCCAGCAGCCCTATTCCGTCGGTTAGCGCCAAAAAATCGTTGAGCTTTAAAGAACAACGTGAGCTGGAAACGCTGCCAGCAGAGATTGAGCAGCTGGAGCAAGAGCAAGCTTCAATTCAGAATCAGTTTGCACAAGGTGATATTTACAAACAAGCGCCTGAGCAGGTGAAACAATTACAAGACCGGTTGGCCGAGATTGAGTTGCTGATCGTGCAAAAGCTTGCGCGCTGGGAGACACTGGAAAGCTTAGTTTAAGCAGGCAGATCGCATTAAAACAAAACAGCCGAAGATTTATGCTTCGGCTGTTTTGTGTTTAGTCGTATGTATCAGTCTTTATACTGAGAAGCCACTCCGGCTGGCGTTGGCTCTATGGGCTTGGCCGTTTTTGCCATAAAACTGCGGTGCAGAACTCTTGCCGTTCAACGCATCTAGTTTTTCCTGATTACGCAGAAAGTGTTTATTGATTAAAATGCCATTGACGCGATTGAGCTCTTTGGCTTGTGTTAGCTGTTGCTGAAAAGTGACCCAGGCACTGTCTAACAATTGGCTGGACTGTTTTTGCAGCCAGACAGACATGCCCTGCTCGTTCGGCTCAAACCCCGCGGCGGCCAATGCATCGTAACGCGCATTGGCTGCGGCACCGAGTGCTTGTAGCAGTTCTACACGTTTATCGACCATGCGCTCAATCGTATCCAGATCAGCTGTCACCAAGGCAGATTGCTCAGATTGCAAATCACTCAACAGCTCAGACACCAGTGCGGCGTCTTTTTCAAACGTCACGGATGAGGAAGATAAATGATTTGCAGTGGTCATTGTGGTCAGCCTTTATTCGGTTGTATCAAATCTTTCACGGATTGCAGCAAGCCATCAGCTACTTTGGCGGTATCGACTGAGAAATCACCTCGCGCAATCGCGGCTTTGATTTCTTCGACTTTATTGGTGTCAAACACCTCACCAGATGCCATGCCAGCCTCTAATGACTGCAACTGCACTGAGGCAGAAGATAAAGTCACATTGTCTGAAGAAGCGGTCGATGTGCTCGTTGCTTTTTCACTGCCTTTATTGGCAGTGCCTTTGTCCAAAGTCGGCTTGTCTACGCCAACACCCATTTTTTTAATCGAATCTGAAATGTTCATGCCGTACCTCTTCTGATTTTGAATTGTGTCAGGGTTTATCAAAGCCAAACCCTCATTCGTTAACAGTACTATCGGCATAGTTTAAGCGAACTTTAGTGCTTAATATACTTTTTATCGCATGTTTATAATTTTCAGACATTTTTCAATTAAAAATCGTTGTCAGCCTGACTAAAAGCGGACGTCTACCTTACCGGAAGACTGCGCCACGCCTTTTACAATCTGACCACTACTGACTTTCACATCCACCACCTGGCCCACATTGGCGGTTTGCATGGCAGTGCCATCGGCAGTGATGACGAAGCCGTCACCACGACTATTTAACTGTACGGTTTGTCCTTGCATAATCACTGGCACAGACTTTAATAATTCAGGTCTTAACACAGTGCCTAATGGCAAGTTCAACGCGGCTTGCTTACCAGCCAGCATAGACAAATCTGTAATGATGCCCGCAGGCAATTTGCTTAAATCACCAGCCTGCATCACCACGTCTGTGGGTTGTACTGCAGAGCCTTGGGCAACCGGCAAACCAGTGACGGCGTATTCTCCCCACACCTGCACATCGGCCTGCACGTAAAGCGTCCATGGCTTGGTGTCAGATTGCAGGCAACGCACACCAATATGGGTTTTACCCCACAAACGTGCGCCCTGCACGGTAAACCCTTCCATCAAGGCACACTCGGCAATGCGGATGCGGCTATCCAGCGGCTGAATCTCGATGTTGACTTTGCCCGGATACCCTTGTGTCTGGCTTTGCACATATTGCATCGCCGTCTGATACAAGCGGCTGTGCATGTCGTTACCCACAGTGGCAGCACCCGCTGCGTGCTGATTCGCAATCACAGTGCGGTCTGCCGCATGCGCAGAGCCACTCATCAGCCATAACAGGCCAACAATGAGCGTCATCACAATCTGGGGCTGGTGTTGTTTCATGTGCCCTATTTTACGTATCGCGGGCGGATTTAATATCGGAATTAAAGGGGATTTCCCCCGTTTAATTGAAGAATCATCGTATAGGCCGCGGCGTACACTAGGCATAGCTAGTAAAAGTCACGTGTGCAAACCAGACCTGCTTAATCGGGTTAACGGTCACCACAGACAAAACTTTAGAGGTTCGACAGCAACAAGCGTTGAACAGGGCTTGAGAACAGCCAGGAAAGGATAAACGATGATAAACAAACTGGACGCCGCACTGAATTTCCATCAGACGGCATTGCGCGTGCGCAATGAACGTCAAGAGCTGTTGGCATCGAATATTGCCAATGCCGATACGCCGCAATATAAAGCACGCGATATCGACTTTCAGTCTGCCATGAAGGCGGCATTACAACCGAATGCTTCTGCGGGCACACCTACAAACGGTGGCGCCCTGCAACAAACTAATAGTGGCCATTTAAACGGCATGGGTAACAGTGGCTATGTGAGTGGCGCCAGTGACCCGCTGTTCCGCTCTGTGGTACAAGGCTCGGCCGATGGCAACACAGTTGATATGGATGTTGAGCGTAATGCTTATGTCGATAACGGTATCCGTTATGAAGCCAGCCTGACCATGATAGGCGGCCAGATTAAAAAGATGCTGTCTGCGATTAACGGTCAGCAATAATTAAAGGAGGTCAGTGATGTCTCTGTTTAACGTATTCAAAATTTCCGGCTCGGCCATGAGTGCGCAATCGCTGCGCCTGAACACCGTCGCCAGTAACTTAGCCAACGCCGATAGTGTGGTGAGCTCAGATGGCAAGCCCTACCAGTCCAAACAAGTCGTGTTCAAGGCGGTGCAGGATGCCGCCAACAAGAGCAGCACGGTTGAGGTAGATCGCGTCATTGAAGATACCAAGCCAGGCAAAATGGTCTACGACCCCAAACACCCTATGGCAAATGGCGATGGTTATATCACCATGCCAAATGTCAACGTGACCGAAGAAATGGTGAACATGATTTCAGCCTCACGCGCCTATCAAAACAACGTGGAAACCATGAATGCGGCGAAAACCATGTTGCTTAAAACACTGAATATCGGTCAATAACCTGCAGAAAGGATTTCAGCATGACCACCGTTAATACCAACAATCAGGTGTCACAGGATTTACTGAGTTCAGTGAATACACGCAACACCGCCAGCACCACCGATGAGACACAAGACCGCTTCATGACCCTGCTGGTGACGCAGATGAAAAACCAGGATCCGTTAAACCCGATGGATAACGCCCAGGTGACCAGCCAGATGGCGCAGTTAAACACGGTGACTGGCATTAACAAGCTGAATGAAACCATGAGCAGCCTAATCGGCAGCGTACAACTGGGTCAAGCCTACCAGGCCACCAGCATGATAGGCCGCAACGTATTGGTAGAGGGCAAAACGCTCACCCATACTGAGACGGGCGGTTACTTTGGCGTCAACGTACCTAACGGCGCAGATAGCTTGTCCGTGGCCATTAAAAATGGCTCTGGTGCCACTATTCGCACACTGACCTTTGGTAAACAGGATGTGGGTGTTAACGCACTGAGCTGGGATGGAAAAATGGATGATGGCACGACGGCACCAAGTGGTGACTATAGCTTTGACATTACCGCCAAAACCGGCGATACCGCAGTGAGCAGTACTACCCTCAGTTTGGCACAGGTCCAAAGCGTCACCACCAGCACCAGTGGTGCAAAACTGAACCTGAGCAATAACACAACGGTATCTGCATCGGATATTTCAGAGATTTTCTAATTTTAATTTTTAGTCCTTACCAAGGAGAGATAACATGGCTTTTTCACAAGGCTTAAGTGGTTTAAACGCAGCGTCCAAAGCACTGGAAGTGATTGGCAACAACGTTTCTAACGCTAACACCGTTGGTTTTAAACAGTCTCGTGCAGAATTTTCTGATGTGTTCGCGGCCTCATTAAGTGGCGCGGGGACGACACAAATCGGTATTGGTACCAAAATCTCTGATGTGGCGCAGCAGTTTACCCAAGGTAATATTACGGCCACCAACAACACACTGGATGTGGCGATTAACGGCGCCGGCTTTTTCCGCCTGAGCAATAACGGCGCGGTGACCTACACGCGTAACGGCCAGTTCCAGATGGATAAAAATGGCTACATTGTCACCAGTGACGGCAAACGCCTGATGGGTAACAGCGCGGACAACCTCAACGGTTCCAGCCCAGTAGAAATCCAGATCGACACCAGCGACCTGCAACCGGTGGCCTCACAGAAGATTACCGGCACCTTGAATCTGAACTCGGCCAGTGCCAATATTGACCAAACAGTGACACCATTCAGCTCTACTGACCCAACCAGCTACACCAACTCAACCGCGATTACGGTGTATGACAACCTGGGTAACTCACATAATGTGCAAAACTATTATGTGAAAACGGCAGCGAACACCTGGAGCGTGTACACCACTGTAGATGGAAGCGATGTGACGCCAAGCCCAACCCCATCCATGGTATTTAATGCGGGCGGTTACGACTCAACCAACTCTAGCATCCCGGCAGTCAGCTTCACACCGACCACTGGGGGTGCCACCATGAACATCGGCTTTGATTACTCAAAAAGCACACAGTACGGCTCCTCTTTCAGCGTTAACAAGCTGAGCCAAGATGGTTACTCTTCTGGCCGTATTGCCAGCTTTACCATTGGCGATGACGGCATTATTCAAGGCCGCTATACCAACGGTCAATCTAAAGACTTAGGTCGCGTTGTACTGGCTAACTTTGTAAATCCAAACGGCTTGCAATCGTTGGGTGGCAACCAGTGGGCATCGACTTATGAGTCTGGCGATGAGCTGATTGGTGCGCCCGGTAGCAGTACCTTGGGCGTATTGCAATCCTCAGCCGTGGAAGACTCTAACGTCGACCTGACGGCAGAACTAGTCAACATGATTACCGCACAGCGTATCTACCAGGCCAACGCGCAAACCATCAAAACGCAAGATCAGGTCATGCAGACGTTGGTCAACCTGCGTTAATAAAGGTTTGATTCACTTTTTAATAGGGGTAGCTTTATGGATCGTCTGATATATACCGCAATGACTGGCGCCAAGCATATTTTGGAGCAACAGGCGACCACTGCCCACAACCTGGCCAACGCCACCACGACCGGCTTTAAAGCCCAAGTGGACAGCTTCCGTGCAGTACCGATTTTGGGTGATGGCCTGCCAACACGTGCCTTTGTCGTCGATGCCACCGTCGGCACAGACTATAAGGCTGGCAGTATTCAGCATACCGGCCGCGATCTCGATGTTGCGGTACAGGGTGAAGGCTGGATTGCCGTACAACGTGCCGATGGTTCAGAAGGTTATACTCGCAACGGCTCACTCAAAATCAATGAGAACGGCCAATTGCAAACCGAGTCAGGTCTCAATGTGATGGGCGATGGCGGCCCGATCAGCATCCCACCCAACGTGGTGATCAGTATCGGTGGCGACGGCACGATTTCCAGCGTCAATGATTTCACTGCGCCTGGTGCGACCACCATTTTGGGCCGGATAAAACTGGCTAATCCGCCAGCAGCCTCGCTCAAGCGTGCCGATGATGGCTTGTTTGTGACCAGCAACGGCCAGGCAGCGCCTTTAGACCCCACGGTCAAAGTCACCGGCGGTGCCCTCGAAACCAGTAATGTCAACGTGGTGGAAACCATGGTGAATATGATCAGCCTGGCGCGCCAATTTGAAATGCAAATGAAAATGCTGGAAAACGCGCAAAACAACGCTGGAAAAGCCGATCAGCTCTTCAGTATGAATGGCTAATGGTTGGAATAATATTGCAGTATGAAAACGGCTTTAAGCCCAAGGAGTGAACGATGATACGCTCATTATGGATTTCCAAAACCGGTCTAGATGCACAACAAATGCAGATGGACGTGATTTCAAACAACCTGGCCAACGTCAGCACTAGCGGCTTTAAAAAGTCGCGCGCGGTGTTTGAGGACCTGCTCTACCAGAATATTCGTCAGGTAGGCTCGCAAAGCTCACAACAGAGCCAGCTGCCCAGCGGTTTGCAATTAGGTACGGGCGTGAAACCCGTCGCCACCGAGCGTATTTTCACCCAAGGCAATTTACAACAAACCAGCAACGACAAAGATATTGCTATCCAGGGCCAGGGCTTTTTCCAGATATTGCTGCCAGATGGCACCACCGCTTACACCCGTGACGGCTCGTTCCAGGTCGATAGCCAGGGGCAACTGGTGACCGCCAGCGGCTTCCCGGTACAACCGTCGATTACGATTCCAGCCAATGCACAAAGCTTCTCAGTGGGACGTGATGGTGTGGTGTCAATCACCACCCCTAACTCAACGGCCACCACGCAAATTGGCCAGATTCAGTTAGCCACGTTTATCAATCCGGCTGGCTTGCAAGCCAAAGGCGAAAACCTCTATGTAGAGACCACCGCTTCTGGCAACCCAAATACAAATACACCAGGTACCAATGGCGCGGGTCTGCTTTCACAAGGCTATGTTGAAACCTCTAACGTCAACGTAGTGGAAGAGCTGGTGAGCATGATTCAAACCCAGCGTGCGTATGAAATTAATAGCAAGGCGATTACAACCTCGGACCAGATGCTGCAAAAGCTGTCGCAGATGTAATCCCTGCTTGAGGATCACTCAAATGATGAATAGAACGATCATGAGCTTACTACTTTGCTTGGCGTTTTCCCAATTACTGAACGGCTGTTCCATCACGCCGTCAACGATTGTACAAAAACCTGAAACGCCGCGGGTAGCGATGGCACGTCCGGATGCGCGCACAGAAGGCGCCATTTTCAACAGTGCTGCGTTTCGTCCATTGTTTGAGGACCGTCGTCCACGTTATGTAGGTGATATCGTCACTGTGCGCATTGCAGAAAACACCACCGCTAACAAGGCTTCTGATAACGAGCAAACCAAAGACGGCTCAACCGCCGCTTCTGTCACTGGCCTGTTTGGTCATAACGTGCCTAAAGCCGCCTTTAACGCCAGCTCTGCGCTGTCCTTTAAAGACAAAGCAGCGGCAGATGCCAGCAATACCTTTAGCGGCTCAGTCACGGCGACCGTGGTCGACGTCTTGCCTAATGGCTACCTGGTCATCAGCGGCGAGAAACAGATCGGCTTTGACAAAGGCACCGAGTACGTCAGGTTCTCAGGCATTGTCAATCCTGACATGATTACCATCGGCAACGAAGTGGTGTCGACCAAAGTGGCTGATGCCCGCATTGAATATCGCAGCAACAGCAAAATGGATGCCGCAGAAGTGCTATCCATGTTCTCGCGCTTTTTCCTTAGCATGATTCCATTGTAGGAGCGTTAATCATGCCCACACTGACACAGACTCTTTTTCACAACGCACAGCGCGGCACACGCGCTGTTGCATATGGCCTGCTGGCCTGCAGCTTGCTGCTCACCACTCCATTCGCCCAAGCTGAGCGGATCAAGGATATCAGCAATATTCAGGGTGTGCGCGCCAACCAGTTGATTGGTTATGGCCTGGTCGTTGGCCTCGATGGCACGGGCGACATGACGACACAAACGCCATTCACCGTGCAAAGTATTATCAGCATGATGAACCAGATGGGCATTACCTTGCCACCTGGCACCAACCTGCAATTGAAAAACGTGGCAGCGGTGATGGTGACCAGCTCCCTGCCCGCTTTTGCGCAACCAGGGCAAACGCTGGATGTGACAGTCTCCTCCATGGGTAACGCCAAGAGCTTACGTGGCGGCACCCTGCTGATGACGCCATTAAAAGGCGCTGACGGACAAATTTATGCCATGGGCCAAGGCAACCTGGTGGTAGGCGGCGTCGGCGCGGCAGCCAATGGTAGCCAAACACAGATCAACCATTTAAGTGTCGGCCGCATTTCAGAAGGCGCCACGGTAGAACGTGCCTTGCCAAATACCCTGCTCCATCAGGATGTGGTGAAACTTGAATTGAAAGAAAGCGATTTCTCCACCGCCAATAATGTGGTGGAAGCCATTAACAAGAAATTTGGCCCGATGACCGCACAAGCCGAGAGTGGCCGCGTGATTCAGGTGCGTCCGCCAGAAAGCATGAGCCGTGTGTCGTTTCTGGCCAATCTGGAAACCATCAATGTCGCATTGGCGGCTACTCCGGCCAAAATCATCCTCAATGCACGTACCGGCTCTGTGGTCATGAACAAAGCGGTCACACTGGATAGTTGCGCAGTGTCACACGGCAACCTGTCAGTGGTGATTAATACCTCACCAGTGATTAGCCAGCCTGGCCCGTTCTCTAATGGTCAAACAATTTCGACTGCGGTCTCAGAAATCAACATCAACAAAGAGCCGGGCAAAGTACTCAAGCTGAATAACGGTGCCAACTTGTCTGATGTGGTGAAAGCGCTCAATGCGATTGGTACCACCCCCCAGGACCTGCTGGCTATTTTGCAAGCCATGAAAGCTGCTGGCGCATTAAACGCCGAGCTTGAGGTGATTTAGCAGGAGACGGCCATGCAACCACGTGTCGACCCGACTACTCAGAGCCTGGCGATTGACGGTAACTCGCTCAATAGCCTCAAGCGTGGCAATACAGATTCGCCCGAATCGATTCGGGCGGTGGCACGTCAATTTGAAGGCGTGCTGATGAACATGATGCTGAAAAGCATGCGTGATACCGTGCCGCAAGATGGCATCACCGATAGCGAACAAGGCAAGATGTTTATGGGCATGCTCGACCAGCAACTGAGCACCAACCTGAGCCAGAAAGGCTTGGGGCTCACCGAAGTGCTGGTTAGACAATTGAGCAAGTTTACCCAGAAACCGGGCGATGCCACCGATGGCAGCAAAGATAGCAAATCAACGGGCAAGCTAGATAGCAGCAGTGCCCTGCCCCACACCAGCCAAACAACCAACACTAGCAACGGTAAAGCCGTGCTGGCACAAGCCGCGCAAAAAATCCGTGAGGCTTACCAGCAGTGGGAGGCCACTGACAGCCCGACCGATAGTTATACCGACATCGCCTGGGCACGTGGCATTCCAGAATTGCCACCACTGGTGGAGGAAACACAAGCCAATATCCAAAGTTTCACGCTGCCACAAGCACCATTAGCGACCGCCATGCGCGAAGTCGCAGGTAAAACACAACAGTTTATCCAGAGCATGTTACCGCACGCGCAGGCCGCCAGCAGTAGCTCTGGCATCCCTGCCAAGTTTATGATCGGCCAGGCTGCGCTTGAGAGCGGCTGGGGCAAGCATGAGATTAAAACCGACAATGGCGTCAACAGCCACAACCTGTTCGGCATCAAGGCAGATGCCAACTGGAAAGGCAAAGTCGCTACCAGCACAACCACTGAATATATCAACGGCGTCAAACAGACTCGGGTTGAAAAATTCCGCGCTTACGACAGTTACAGCGATGCTTTCAAGGATTACGCCAAACTCATTTCACAAAATCCGCGCTACCAGCAAGCCATGAGCAATACCCATGATGCCAGCGCTTACGCCAATGCATTGCAGCGTGCAGGCTATGCGACAGATCCGCAATATGGCAAGAAACTGACGCAAGTGATTAAGAATTTACAAGGTTAAGCAGCGACACCCTAAAGAAACAAAAAAAACAGCCGTTAGGCTACATAACCACACTTTAAAGTCGTGTCTGACTCTCTGCAGGGGGCCGACACATGAGGAAATCACATGTCAAATGCACTCAGCATTGGTAAAAGCGCTCTAAATGCCGCGCAAATAGGCATCGCTACCGTTGGCCATAACATTGCGAACGCCGCCACAGAAGGCTATAACCGCCAGGTCGTGGTGCAAGCTGCTGCGCAGGCGCAAAACTTTGGTTATGGCTATGTCGGCCAAGGCACCAATGTGGTGGGTATACAGCGCGTCTACAACGACACACTGGCTAAGCAGATGATTAATGCCACCTCTACGGCGAACGCCAGTAGCGCTTATTACAGCAATATCAGCCAGATCAATGGCTTACTGTCTGATAGCACTGCCGGTTTAAACCCGGTCATTACCAGTTTTTTCAGCGCAGTGAGTGCCGCAGCTGCCAACCCAAGCGACACAGCCACGCGCCAGACACTGATTTCTTCAGCACAATCGATGGTGAACCGTTTTAATGCGGTGAATACCCAGCTGGATCAGATGCGCGAAAGCATCAACACCCAGATCACGGCCAGCGTGGATACGATTAACAGTTATTCTTCGCAGATTGCCTCCTTGAATGACACCATCAGCAAGGCAATTAACGCGACCGGCAACCCACCAAATGACTTAATGGATCAGCGCGATCAGCTAGTGGCAAAGCTGAGTGAACAAGTTAAAACCAGCGTGATTAAGCAGGATGATGGTTCTTACAATGTGTTTGCCGGTAGCGGCATGCCACTGGTGGTCGGGACACAGCAGTACTCGCTCTACACGCGTGCCAGTGACACTGACCCGACGCGCGTAGAAGTTGCTTATGGCAATGCAGCCAGCCCCAAAATTCTCAGTTCAGATACATTGTCTGGGGGCACCTTGGGGGGCGTCTTGCAGTTTAGAAGCGAAACGCTAGATCCGGTACAAAATCAGGTAGGCCAACTTGCCTTGACCCTGGCCAACCAGTTTAATGCGCAGCAAACGCAAGGCTATGACTTGAATGGCGTCCTAGGCACTAATCTGTTCACTATCGGCAACCCGATTGCCATCAGCAGTTCCTATAACAGCGATCCAACCAAAGCGGCCACGGCGACGACTGTCGATGCCAGTCTGCTGACCAGCAGCGACTACACGGTTAAATATAACAGTGGCCAATACACAATCACTCGCTTAAACGATAAGTCCATCATGTGGCAAGGCGCTTCACTGCCTGCCACGGTCGATGGTATGCAGATTGATGTCAATACCAGCACACCGGCTGAGGGCGACTCTTATCTGATTAAGCCGACGCAATACGCAGCGGGCCAACTGACACTGGCATTTACCAATGTAGATAAATTGGCCATGGCTGGCTCCGCCACCAGTGGTCCCAACGACAACGAAAACGGCCTTAAACTGGCTGCACTGCAAACCGGCGCCAATGTGCGCGTGGCTGGCAGCAACACCAACAGAACCTACGCGCAGGCGTTTGCTCAGATGGTGAGTGCCGTGGGCACTAAAACCAACGAACTAAGCATCACCAGCAAGGCCGATGCGACTGCGCTGGAAAACGCTACCAGCGCCATGCAATCAGAATCAGGCGTTAACCTGGATGAAGAAGCCACCGATTTGCTGCGTTATCAGCAAGCCTACCAGGCGGCGGGCAAAATGATGCAAATTGCTAGTCAGCTGTTTGAAGTCTTGCTGCAACTGGGTCAATAAGTTTTTGAAGGATAGGCCATCATGAGAATCAGTACCAATACCATTTATCAATCTGGGACTAACCAGTTAAATACTCTGCAGTCTGACCTCAACAAACTGAGTATTCAAACGGCGACCGGAAAGCGCGTGAACTCGCCAGCAGATGATCCGGTGGCCGCGGCGCGCATACTTGAGCTCAACACAGCTAAAGATCAAAACGCGAATTACACCAATACACGTAAAACGGCAGAGACCCTGCTACAAACTTACGAAGCGAACCTGAGCAGCGTCACCGATACCATACAATCGATCCAGTCCACACTGATTGCGGCCGGTAACGGCGCTTATACCGATGCTGAACGCGCCAAGCTCGCCAATGAGTTACAAGGCAGTCTGGATACGCTGAAGGGCTTGGCCAATACCAAAGACTCACAAGGTAACTACATGTATTCGGGCTACGCATCGACCACCGTGCCTTTTGACGCCAACTATGACTTTGTTGCAAACACCAACCGCACCAAGTTGCAGATTGATGTGCAAAGCCAGCTGCCAGTCACTTATACCGGTGACCAGGTGTTTGGTGCTAACGGTGACAATGTATTTACCAATCTGCAGGATATCATTTCGCTGCTAAAAACACCGATCACAGACAGCACCACCCAAGCCACTTTTAATAGCGGTCTGGCGACCAGCATTGATAAAATGAAAGGGTCATTGAACTCGGTATTGGATGCGCGTTCAGAAATTGGGAGTAACCTTAATTTGCTGGATACGCTGAACTCGACGGGTGATAGCCTGGATCTGCAATACGATGCGTCTATTTCGACCTTGCAAGACTTGGACTATGCGCAGGCCTTATCTGACATCTCGAAGAAAACCACCATTTTGCAAGCCGCACAGAAAGCGTTTGTGGCCACCTCTAATATCTCGTTATTTAGCCTGATTTAAACACTCGTCCAGGTTAGCGCAGGACTTGCAACATCAGTTGTTGCGCGTCAACCAGCCAGCGGCTGACCGGGCTGATGAGTGATGGCAAGCTGAGTAGCGTCATTAAAAAGCCGACTGAAATGGTAATCGGAAAACCAATCCCAAAGATATTGAACTGCGGGGCGGCTTTGGTTAACACTCCCAGCGCCATGTTGGTAATCAGCAGACTGGCCACCACCGGCAGTGACAGCATGAGGCCTTGTGAAAAAATATGACCGCCCAGGCTAGCAATGGCCTGGCTATTCAACTGCCAGTGCGCCATGCCTATCGGCATGGTTTCAAAGCTTTGCAACATGACGGCCACCACAATCAAATGACCATCGAGACTCAAAAACACCAATAGCGCCAGCATGGTTAAAAACTGGCCAACGGCGATGCTTTGGCCGTGCGCCTGCGGATCATAAAAGCTGGCAAAGCCCAGGCCCATGCTCATCCCCATCATGAACCCGGCCATTTCGACAGCCGTAAACAGCAGCCGCATGACAAAGCCCATGCTGATGCCGATGACAAACTGCGCCAGCAAAGACAACAAGCCTTGCCAGGAAAGCACTTCAATTGGTGGCACCTGGATCGCGGGCACAATGGCCAGTGTGATCACAAAGCCAATGGCGAGTTTGATACGTTTGGGGATGGAGGGATGACTAAACAGCGGCACAACCGTGAGGCAGCCGAGCACGCGGGTGAGCGGCCACAAGAGCTGCACAATCCACAATTGCAGATCTGAAGCATGGATGGTCAGCATGCGGTCAAATACCTAGTTAAAAAATGAATACCTGGTTAAACAATGACTGCCTGGTTCAGCAATCGCTGCTTAGTTTACCAATTGCGGAATCATGGTGAAAATATGATGCATATAATCCACCATGGTCATCAGCATCCAGTGGCCTGCCAGCAGCAGCACCGCCATGACGCCGACCAGCTTGGGGATAAATGACAAAGTTTGTTCGTTGATTTGGGTCGCCGCCTGAAAAATACTGACGATCAAACCGATCATCAACGCGGTGCCCAGCACCGGCGCCGCCACCATCAACGTGGTTTGCATGGCTTCGCTTCCTATCGTCAACACTTGCTCTGGACTCATGGCTTACTCCTGTAAATATAACAATGCGGTTTAAAGCACAAAGCTTTGTGCCAGCGAACCCAGCACTAGTTGCCAGCCATCGACCAGCACAAACAACATGAGCTTAAACGGTAGCGACACAATCGCTGGTGACACCATCATCATGCCCATGGCCATCAAAATACTGGCGACCACCATGTCGATGATTAAAAACGGGATATAAATGGCAAAGCCAATCTGGAAGGCGGTTTTGAGCTCACTGGTCATAAACGCAGGCACCAGTATTCTGAGCGGCACATCCTCTGGCGTTTGAATAGTCTCAACATGGGCCATATTGGCAAACATGGCCAGGTCATTCTCACGCGTTTGCTTGAGCATAAAGCCTTTGAGTGGCAACACGCCGCGCTCTAATGCTTCTTGCATGGTAATTTTGCTTTCGGATAAGGGCTGGTAGGCGTCGGTATAGATTTTGTCGAATACCGGCCCCATGACAAAAAAGGTAATAAATAAGGCGAGGCCAATCAATACCTGGTTAGAAGGCGCAGACTGGGTGCCCAGTGCCTGACGCAGCAAAGACAGCACGATGACGATGCGTGTGAAGCCGGTCATCATTAGCATGGCGGCAGGGATAAACGTTAAGGAGGTGAGTAAGATCAGCGTTTGCAAGCTGAGCGTATAGTCTTGTCCACCGCCTGCCCCCGGGCTGACGGTACCAATGGGCAAGCCACCGGCGGCCAGCGACAACAGCGGCACGCTCCAGAGCACAGCGGCAGGCAGTAGCCAAGAGCAGATAGACTTTAATACTGAAAAGACGCGCATGTATGTGGCACCCGAAACAAGCTTGTGGCCACCAGCAGCAGACACAAGGCAATCAATAAGTTAGGGGTATAGTACGCCCGGCCTGGCGAAATCAAAGGCCGGAAATGAACGACTCAAGGCTTGTTTTTGAGGGATTTGACGGTTTGCTGCAAGGTAGCCTGCATGGCCTGCTGTAAACGTATTGCAAAAGAGGCTTGTGCATCGACACCAGAACGATCAACGCCAGAACTCGGGGACAAAGACACACTACTGCCCTCTTCTGCTGCGGACTCTCCGGCAGGTGGGTCTACCTCACCCAGGGCGGTCATTTGGCCTGCATTGATCCCGACCACCAGCCAACGACCCGCGACTTCAAGCACAACTACACGCTCTCTGGGGCTTAACTGCAGCCCACCGACCTGTTTGATCACTCCGCGTTGAGCCATGGTTTGTCCAGGCAGCACGCGCCTGAGCACCCAGGCAATTGCAGCAATCACCAGCAAGACGATCACCGTGCCATAGACCATACGGCCCAGACTGTCGCTTGTGCTCGGTGCAGCAGCGACCGTCGCCGCAGGCACTAACGCCCAGGCGACGCCAGTCATTAAACTGCTAAACAGGGCAATTAACCACTGGCTGAAAGTTTTCATGGCGATCTAATTCAAAAAAAGCAATTAACGATTCAGTTTGCGAATACGTTCGGCCGGGGTAATGATGTCTGTGAGACGGATACCAAACTTGTCATTCACCACCACCACCTCGCCTTGCGCAATCAGGCAGCCATTGACCAGCACATCCATCGGTTCACCAGCCATGCCATCCAACTCCACCACTGAGCCCTGCGCCAGTTGCAGCAGGTTCTTGATCGAAATTTTGGTGCGGCCTAGCTCAACCGTCAGCTGTACCGGAATATCCAGAATGAAATCAATGTCATTCTGCGTCCCTTCCAGCTTGTTGTTGGCGCTAAACTCGTTAAACACCGCCGTCTTGCTGGTTGGCTCTTGCAGCGCCGAAGACTCCGCCTGGGTTTGCTCAGCCAGGGCCGCGCCCCAGTCATCCTCAGCAATTGTCTGCACATCACCGGGATCAGACACTCCCATGGCAGCCATCGCTGCATTCATATCATCATCGGCACTATTCGTGGCGGGATCCATAGCCATTATGACTCTCCTTGCAATTGCTCCTG
>OFDN01000160.1_pt1 | contig 66017 bp, 67 predicted proteins | sample 1520971 | NCBI WGS metagenome assembly OFDN01 (sample SAMEA94257418, study PRJEB24077) | hot springs metagenome | biome: Aquatic biome; feature: Geographical feature; material: Water | place: India | collected 2012-06-12 | depth 5 m
CGGCCGCCCGGGCCGTCGCGCCCCGACCGGTCGGTCGCGGGATGCTCGTCTCGCTGCTGCCCGTCGTCGCGGCCGCGCCCCTCCTCGGCGTGGCGGTTCCGCTGCTGGGGCTGCTGCTGCGCCTGCTCGATGCGGCCACCCTGCGGGCGATCGACGGCCCGCGCCTGCTCGAGGCCGTCGGCGCCACGGTGGGCGTCGCGGCGGCTGCCGCCGTGCTGGCCCTCGTGCTCGCCCTGCCGATCGCGGCGCTCGCCGCCCGTTACCGCGGCCGGCTCGTCACCGCGATCGAGTCGGTGGGCTACCTCGGCCACGCGCTGCCCGGCATCGTCGTCGGCCTCTCGCTCGTGTTCTTCGCGCTCGCCGTCGTGCCGGCGCTCTACCAGAGCCTCGCCGTGCTCGTCTTCGCCTACGCCGTGCTGTTCATGCCGAAGGCGATCGGCACGGTGCGGGCGGGCCTCGGCGCCGTGCCGCCGCGCCTGGTCTCGGTCGCACGCACTCTCGGCATGTCACCGCTGCAGGCCTGGTGGCGCGTGACGGTGCCGCTCGCGCTGCCGAGCCTCGGCGTCGGCGCCCTGCTGGTGGCCATCGCGACCATGAAAGAATTGCCGGCGACGCTGCTGCTGCGCCCGACCGGGGTGCAGACGCTCGCGACCGAGCTGTGGAACCGCACGGTGGTGTTCGAGTTCGGCGCAGCAGCCCCCTACGCGGCGCTGCTGGTGCTGATCGCCGCCGTACCCGCCATGGTGCTGTCGGGTGTGCGCAGCGCCGCCAAGGAGGAGTTGTGAGCGACCTCGTCGTCGAGCACGTCAGCGTCACCCACGGGTCGACGCTGGCGGTCGATGACGTGTCGCTGAGCATCCGCAGCGGAGAACTGGTCGCCGTGCTCGGGCCGTCGGGATGCGGCAAGACGACGCTGCTGCTCGCCATCGCCGGGCTGCTGCCCGTGCAGGACGGCTCGATCGCGGTCGGCGGGCGCGAGCTGTCGCGCGCGGGCCGCACGATCGCACCCGAGAAGCGCGGCGTCGGCTGGGTGCCGCAGGAGGCCTCGCTGTTTCCGCACTTGTCGGTCGGCGAGAACATCGGCTTCGCGGTGCCCGGTGGGCGCGGCGGTGCTGGCCGGGGTGCTGGCCGGGGTGCCGCCCGCGCAGCGCGCATCGCCGAGCTCGCCCAGCTCGTCGGCCTTGGCGAGCTGACCAATCGCGCCCCCAACCAGCTGTCGGGCGGGCAGGCGCAGCGCGTCGCCCTCGCCCGCGCCCTCGCGCCGCGGCCCGAGGTGCTGCTGCTCGACGAGCCCTTCGCCGCCCTCGACACCCAGCTGCGCACCGGTCTGCGCCGCGAGGTCGCCGAGCTGCTACGCGCCCAGGGCACCACCTCGGTGCTCGTGACGCACGACCAGGAGGAGGCCCTGACCCTCGCCGATCGCGTGGCGGTGATGCACGACGGGCGGCTCGCCCAGTTCGGCACGCCCGAGGAGGTCTACCAGCATCCCGCGAGCGACTGGGTCGCTTCGTTCGTTGGCGACGTCGTCGAGCTCACCGGCACCTGGCGCGCCGGTCGCGTGCTGTGCGCGCTCGGTGCCGTCGAAGCGAGCGCCATCGGCTTCGCGCCCGCCGATGGCGACACCGTGCGGCTCATGCTGCGCCCCGAGTGGATCGTGCCGCGCCCCGACCTGCTCGCCCAGGCGGCGGCGGGCGCCGACGCCCGCGTTGCGGCCATCTCGTACGCGGGCCACGACGCGATGATCACCGCCGACCTCGTCGACGGCCCCTCCGTGCTCATGCGCATGGCGGCCGTCGAGCTGCCCGCCGTCGGCGACGACCTGCGCCTCGCCGTGCAGCGCCCCGGCCTCGCGTTCGCCGCCGCCTAACGCGCGCGCCCATCGGTCGAGCATCCCAGGGGTGCGACGGTTGCGCGGTGCGGCCAAACGGCGTCGATCGGTCACTCGTTGCGGCCCGACCGCCACACGTCAGCAACGAGTGACCGATCGACGCCGTTTGGCCGCGGGTAGGCTCGCGGCATGAGCGACGCCGACGCCCCGCGAACAGCGAACCCCGCCGAGCTGCGCGCCCGCGCCGCTCATCTCGACGCCGCCGACCCGCTCGCCGCGTACACGCAGCACTTCGTGCCGGGAGACGACCTCGTCGCCTACCTCGACGGCAACTCGCTGGGCCGCCCGGTGGCGAACCTGCCCGCGGCCCTCGACGGCTTCGTGCGCACGGAGTGGGCCGGGCGACTCATCCGCGGCTGGGACGAGGTGTGGCTCACCCGCCCGCGCGAGCTCGGCGACCGCATCGGGGCGGCGTGCCTCGGCGCCGCATCCGGGCAGACGATCGTGGCCGACTCGACGACCGTGCTCATCTTCAAGCTGCTGCGGGCCGCGATCGCCGACGTGCGCGCCGCCGACCCCGCGCGCGACGAGTTGGTCGTGCTCGCCGACGAGTTTCCGACCGACCGGTACATCGTCGAGCGCCTGGCCGACGACCACGGGCTGACGGTGCGGTGGGTGGATGCTCCGCTCGACGCCGGCATCACCCCCGAGCTCGCCGCCGAGGCCGTGGGCCCGCACACCATCGTCGCCCTCTTCAGCGGGGTCGCCTACCGCAGCGCGTGGTGGGCCGACATGGCCGAGGTGACCCGGGTGGTGCAGGCCGCGGGTGCGCGGGTGGTGTGGGACTGCTCGCACGCCGTCGGGTCTGTTCCCCTCTCGTTCGATGAGTGGGGCGTCGACTACGCGGTCGGCTGCTCGTACAAGTACTTAAACGGCGGCCCGGGTGCCCCGGCCTGGGCGTACGTCGCCGAGCGGCACCACGCGAGCCTGCGCAATCCGATCCCCGGCTGGCTCGGGGCGGCCGCGCCGTTCTCGATGACGGAGGGCTACAGCCCCGCCGCGGGCGTCGGCTCGCTCGTGAGCGGCACCCCTCCGATCCTCAACATGGTGGCCCTCGCCGAGATGGTGACGCTGATCGAGGCGGCGGGCATGGCGGCGATCCGCGAGAAGTCGATCGCGCTGACGAGCTATGCGATCGAGCTCGTCGACGCGCTCATCCCGAGCGCGACGGTGTCGACGCCGCGTGATGCCGCCCGCCGCGGCAGCCACCTCACGGTCGACCACCCCAACTCGGCCGTCGCCGTGCAGCGTCTCTGGGCGAGCGGGGTGATCCCCGACTTCCGCTACCCGAGCGGCGTGCGCATCGGCCTCTCGCCGCTCAGCACGAGCTTCGCCGAGGTCGAGCGGGGCATCCGCGCGCTCGCCGACGCTCTGAGCTAGCGGCTCAGCGTCGCGAACTTGCGGATCGACAGCGGCACGAACACCAGCAGCAGCACGACCACGCCGATGAGCACGGTCGCGATCGGGTTCTGCGCCGTCCACGCGTCGCCCACCGGGGTCCCGGGCGGCACGTTGCCGAACAGCTCGCGCGCCGACTGCACGAGCGCCGAGACCGGGTTCCACTCGGCGAAGATGCGCAGCGGGTCGGGCAGGTTCTCGCTCGGCACGAAGGCGTTCGAGATGAACGTCAGTGGGAAGAGGATGAGGAAGGAGGCGTTGTTGATGATCTCCGGGCTCTTCACCGCCATGCCGAGGAAGGCCATGACCCACGAGAACGCGTAGGCGAACAGCAGCAGCAGCCCGACCCCGCCGAGGAACTCGAGGAACGACGAGTTCACGCGCCAGCCGACGAGCCACCCGGTCAGCATCATGACGATCATCGACAGTGCGTTGATGACGAGGTCGCCGTTGGTGCGGCCGACGAGCACCGCCGCGCCGCTCATCGGCAGCGTGCGGAAGCGGTCGATGATGCCGTCTTTCAGGTCTTGCGCCATCGCCGAGCCCGAGTAGGTCGAGCCGAAGACGACGGTCTGCGCGAAGATGCCCGCCATGAGGAACGACGTGTAGCCGTCGCCGGGGATGTCGATCGCGGCGCCGAACACGTAGGTGAACAGCAGCACGAACATGATCGGCTGAATCAGGCTGAACAGCAGGATCTCGGGCACGCGGATGATCTTCATCAGGTTGCGCCACGTGGTCACCCACCCGTCGCTGAGGAACCGGCTGACGGCACTGCCGGGCACCGGCGTCAGGGTTCCGGATGCGGCGCTCACGCCCGCCGCCTGGCTCGTGGTCGCGCTCATGCCGCACTCTCCGTGGTCTCGTCGGTCTCGTCTGCCCTGTGGCCGGTCAGCTGCAGGAACACGTCGTCGAGGGTCGGCCGCCGCATGCCCGCGTCGTGCAGGGCGATGCCCGCGGTCGCGGTCGCGGCCATGATCGCCGCGAGGGCGGCGGGGCCGTTGTCCACGGGCACGACCCAGGTGCGCCCACCCGTGACGACGGGGTCGCCGAGCCCGTGCTGGGCGAGGATCGCGCGCACCGCATCCCCGTCGGATTCGTTGACGACGGTGAGGGCGACCCGCTGCCCGCCGACCGAGGCCTTGAGCTCGTCTGCCGTGCCCTTCGCGATGACCCGGCCGTTGTCGATGACCGAGATCGAGTCGGCGAGACGGTCGGCCTCCTCCAGGTACTGGGTGGTGAGCAGCACCGTGGTGCCGTCGGAGACGAGAGTCTCGATGACGTCCCACAGGCCGATGCGGCTGCGCGGGTCGAGGCCGGTGGTCGGCTCGTCGAGGAAGAGCACGGGGGGCTTGATGACGAGCGCCCCGGCGAGGTCGATGCGGCGCCGCATGCCGCCCGAGTAGCCCTTGACGGGGCGGTTCTGTGCCTCGGTGAGGTCGAACAGCTCGATGAGCTCGGCGGCCCGCTGGCGGGCGACCTTCGACCCCAGGTGGTACAGCTTGCCGACCATCATGAGGTTCTCGAAGCCGGTGAGGTTCTCGTCGACGGCGGCGTACTGGCCGCTCGCGCCGATCATGCGCCGGATCGCCTGCGGGTTGTCGAGCACGTCGACGCCGTTGATGACGGCCGAGCCGGCTTCGGGCTGGATGAGCGTGGTGAGCACCTTGACCGTCGTGGTCTTGCCGGCGCCGTTCGGTCCGAGCAGGGCCGCGACGGTGCCCTGCGGCACCTCGAGGTCGAGCCCGTCGAGGGCGCGCACGACGGGTGCGCCCTTGGGCGTGTAGGTCTTGACGAGCCCGTGGGCCTCGATGAATGCCATGCGCGGATGCTACTCCCGGCCGGTGACGCTGATGTGTCCCGTTCTCCGAACGCGAAGATCGCGCGAGTAGCGTGGGGGCATGGTGAGCGTGCTGACTGCTGACCTGCTCGAGCGCGTGCGCGAGCGGGCCGCCGGCTACGACGCCGCGAACAGCTTCTTCACCGACGATCTGGACGAGCTGCGCGCGGCGGGCTATCTGCGCCCGCGCGGCCTCGGCGCCGCATCCGCCGACCAGCGGTTGCTGGCCGCCCACGCGCCCGCCACCGCGCTGGGGCTCACCATGCACCTGGTGTGGGTGGGCGTCGCGCGCGACCTGCTCGCCGCCGGTGACGCGAGCCTGCAGTGGGTGCTCGACGATGCCGAGCGCGGCGAGCTGTTCGCCTTCGCCATCAGCGAGGCGGGCAACGACCGGGTGATGAGCGACTCGCTCACGAGGGTCGACCGGGTCGTGCTCGACGACGGCACCGAGGGCTGGGCCTTCACGGGCACCAAGATCTTCACGACCCTCTCGCCCGCGTGGACGCGCCTCGGCGTGCTCGGGCGCCACGACCCGGGCCCCGACCCCGACTCCGGCCACCGCGGCGAGGGCGGCGAGCCCCGCATCGTGCACGGCTTCCTGACGCGCGAGGCGGGCGGCGAGACCCCCGGCGTGACCATCACCCCCGACTGGAACACCCTCGGCATGCGCGCCACGCAGAGCCACACCACCCGGCTCGAGGCGGCTGTGGTGCGCGACGAGCACGTGGCGCGCATCCTGCCGGTCGGCCCGAGCGGCGACCCGTACACGCTCGCGATCTCCGCCAACTTCCACACGCTCATCGCGGGCGTCTACGCCGGCATCGCCGACCGGGCGCTCGAGCTCGCCGTCGAGAGCGCGCACCGCCGCACGAGCCTGAAGAACGACGGAGCCCCGCAGGCGCACGACCCCGACATCCGCTGGCGGCTGGCGGATGCGGCGCTCGCGCTCGATGCCCTCGCGCCGCAGCTCGCCGCCGTCGTGCACGATCGCGACCACGGCGTGGACCGGGGCGCGCGGTGGCACCGCGACCTGGCGGGGCTCAAGCACCGCGCGGTCGAGACGGCGCGGCACGTCGTCGACCAGGCGATGCGCGTGGCGGGCGGTGGCGCCTACCGCGCCACCAGCGAGCTGAGCCGGCTGCAGCGCGACGTGCTCGCGGGCATCTACCACCCGAGCGACACCGAGGCCGTGCACGCGACCGTCGCCGCCGACCTGCTCGGGCCGCTGCCGTGAGCGACCCCGTCGTGCACGAGTTCGACATCACGCTGCCCGATGGCCGCACTCTGCACGGCTACGAGGCGGAGGGTGAGGGGGTGCCGGTGATGTGGCATCACGGCACGCCGAATGTCGGCACGCCGCCGAGGCCGCTGCTCGCCCTGGCGGCGGAGCTGGGGCTGCGCTGGGTCTCGTTCGACCGGCCCGGCTATGGCGGCTCGACCGCGAACCCCGGTCGCACCATCGCCGATACGGCCGCCGACGCCGCGGCGCTCGCCGACACCCTGCACCTCGATCGCTTCGCCGTCGTCGGCCACTCGGGCGGAGGGCCGCACGCCCTCGCCTGCGTAGCGCGCCAGCCCGCGCGCATCATTGCGGCGGTGACCCTGGGTGGGCTCGCGCCCATCGACGCGGCGGGCCTCGACTGGTTCGCCGGCATGGGCCCGACGAGTCATGCGGCGCTGCGCGCGGCGCAGAGCGGCCTCGAGGGCAAGCGCCAGCACGAGCAGCAGCACGCGGACGCACCGATCGACTTCACGGCCGCCGACTGGGCCGCGCTCACCGGCGAATGGGGGTGGCTGGGCGAGGTCGCCGCGGCCGGTGCCGCTTCGGGTATCGACGCGCTCATCGACGATGATGTGGCCTACGTCACCCCCTGGGGGGTTGACCTCGGGGCCGTCGCGGCGCCCGTGCTGCTGGCCCACGGTGCCGACGATCATGTCGTGCCCGTGGCGCACGCCGACTGGCTCGCCTCGGCCATGCCCTCGGCCCAGCTCTGGCGGCTCGAGGGCGAGAGCCACATCTCGGCGCTCGCCGCCGAGAAGCACGGCGCGGCCGACGCGCTGCGCTGGCTCGCCGACCGCGTGCGGGAATACGGCGGCGCGGCGCGGGCTTGAGCACAGCATCCCGAAGCCCGTGACGGAGGCCGCCATGACCGTGCAGTTCGGCGTCTTCCTCACCCCGAGCGCCGCCGACCCGGCGCGGGTCGTCGAGCTCGCAGTCACCGCCGAGCGCGCGGGCATCGACCTCGTCACGGTGCAGGATCACCCGTACCAGCCGGCCTTCCTCGACGCGTGGGCGCTGTTGAGCGTCATCGCCGGGCGCACCGAGCGCGTGACGCTCTCGGGCAATGTGCTCAACCTGCCGCTGCGGCATCCGGCGATGCTCGCGCGCAGTGCCGCGAGCCTCGACCTGCTCACCGGCGGCCGGGTGACGATGGGGCTCGGCGCGGGGTTCTTCTGGGACGGCATTGCCGCGATGGGCGGCCCCCGGCGCACCCCCGGCGAGGGCGTCGACGCGCTGAGCGAGGCCATCACCGTCATGCGCGAGCTCTGGAGCACCGAGCGCGGCGGCGTCTTCCTCGACGGGCCGCACTACCCGATCACGGGAGCGAAGCGCGGCCCGGCGCCGGCCCACGCGATCCCGATCTGGGTCGGTGCGCTCAAGCCGCGCATGCTGCGGCTCATCGGGCGTCAGGCCGACGGCTGGTGGGCCTCACTCAACATGCTCGGCGACGAGACCGAGCTCGCCGCGAGCGGCGCGATCATCGACCAGGCCGCGCGAGCAGCGGGCCGCGACCCGGCCGCCATCTGCCGCGTGCTCAATGTGGGCGGGGCGGATGCCCACCCCGAGCGCCTCGTTCACCTGGCCCGCACTTACGGGGTGTCGACCTTCGTGCTGGCCGGCGACGACCCGCGCGCGATCGAGCGCTTCGGGTCGGAGGTCGCACCGACCGTGCGCGCCGAACTCGACGGGTAGCTCATCGGCCGAGGAAGGCCGCGTGCAGCAGGGCGTCGACCGTCATGCCGACGTCGGGCTCGCTCGCGTCGAGGCGGTTGGTGAGCAGCACGACCGCGCGGCCCGCGGCGGGGGAGACCCAGAGCTGGGTGTTGGTCCAGCCCGAGTGCCCGTAGACGCTGTGGTCGAGCAGGCCGGGTCGCCGCGGCAGCAGGAAGCCGAGGCCGAACTGCTCGAAGTGCTTCACCGGGTCAGCGTCGATCACGTAGAGCCCCGCCGTGCGCGACTGCACCATCGCGGCGCGGGTCAGCGGCGAGACGATCGCGCCGTCGTCGGTCAGCAGCGAGCGGCCCACCGCGAGCAGATCGCCGACCGTCGCGGCGGCGCCGGCCGCGGGGTGCCGCAGCCCGGGCAGCCCGGCGGGGTTGTGGCCGTAGCGCTCGAAGCCGTGCACGGTGTGCACGTCGTCGTGGTCGAACGACAGGTGCTCGGCGCCGACGGTCGCCGCCATCGCCGCGAACTCCGCCTCGAACGGGTTTCCCGTCGCGTGCTCGATGAGGGCCGCGACGCCCTCCCACGAGAGGTTCGCGTAGCGGCGCGCGGTGCCGGGCACGAACTCCATCGGAGCCCGCTCGAGCGCCTCGCGCAGCGTCAGCGCGTTGCCGTGCGATCGCACGGGCCCGCCGTCTTCGAGCACCACGTCGGCGATGCCCGACGTGTGGCTCAGCAGGTGCTGCAGGGTGACGCCGGCGTGGCCGAACGCGGGCACCGCATCCGTCAGCCGCGTGTCGATCGTGAGCAGGCCGCGCTCGACGGCGCGCATCGCGGTGAGCGCGACGAGCGGCTTGGTGATCGAGTACAGCGCGAAGCGGTCGTCGACGTGCGCCGTGCGCCCGCTGACCGGGTCGGTGCCGAACGCGGCGACGTCGACGACGCCGTCGGTGTCGACGAGGCCGACGACGGCGACGGGCAGGCGGCCGATCTCGACCTCGCGGCGGGTCCAGTCGGCGACGGGGCCGAAGGCGGTGGTGGCGGTCATGGATGCTCCGGTCAGGGTGTCGGGGGTGCGGGTGGGGCGGCGCGGGCGGGTCAGGTCAGCTGCGGCAGCACGTCGGCCGCGATCAGGTCGAGGTGCTCGAGGTCGGTCATGTCGACCGTCTGCAGGTAGAGGCGGTCGACGCCGAGCTCGCGCAGCGCGCCGATGCGATCGACGACCTCGGCGGGGGTGCCGACGAGGCGCTCGCCGTGGTCGCTCGCGGGGTCGATGCCGACGGCGGCGCAGCGCCGGGCGATCTCGGCGGCGTCGCGGCCGACGACCGTGGGCCACGCGGCCGAGAGCTTCAGCGTGGCCGGGTCGCGGCCCTCCTCGGTGCAGACGGCGCGCACGTTGTCGAGCACCTCGGCGAAGCTCTCGAGGGTGCGGAACCCGATGTTGAACTCGGTCGCGTAGAGCGCCGCGAGGCGCGGGGTCTTGCGCGGTCCGCCCCCACCGACGATCACGGGCATGCGGTCTTGCACGATCTTCGGCAGGGCGGGAACGTCGACCAGTCGGTAGTGCTCGCCCTCGAACGAGTAGGTGGCGCCGTCGGGGGTGGCCCAGTAGCCGGTCACGATGGCGAGCTGCTCCTCGAGCATCCCGAACCGCTTGGCGGGGAAGGGGATGCCGAACGCCTCGTGCTCGCGCTCGTACCACCCCGTGCCGAGACCGAACTCGGCGCGCCCGCCCGACATCTGGTCGACCTGGGCGACCTGCACGGCGAGGATGCCCGGGTGCCGGTGCGTCGCCGAGCTGACGAGCGTGCCGAGCCGGATCGTGCTCGTCTCGCGGGCGAGCGCCGCGAGGGTCGTCCAGGCGTCGGTCGGGCCGGGCAGGCCGTCGCCATCGCCCATGACGAGGTAGTGGTCGCTGCGGAACCAGGCGTGGAACCCGAGCTGCTCGGCCCGCTGCGCGTGCGCGACGATCGTGTCGTAGCTGGCGCCCTGCTGGGGCTCGGTGAAGACGCAGTACTCCATGCGTCGAGCCTACGATGGGGAATGTTCGGAGGAGCCCCGTGCGAGAACCCCACCAGCGCGTCGAGATTCGTGGGTACCACGCGGTGCGCGCCGCCGCGAAAGACATCGAGGCCTACTCGAGCGACCTGATCGGTGACCGCGACACGCGGGCCTACAAGCAGGTGCCGCTCGAGTACGACCCTCCGCGGCACACGCGCTTCCGCGAGGCGGTGAACCCCCTCTTCATGAGCCAGAACATCGAGCCGAAGGCCGACCAGTTTCAGCAGATCGCCCGCGGGCTCATCCAGGGAATCTCTGAACGTGGCGGCGGCGAGCTCGCGACCGACCTCGCGCTTCCCTATGTCATGGGCTGCCTCACGATCATCTACAACCGCCCGCAGGATCTCGACGAGTGGGTGTCGTGGGGCCCGGATGTGTGGACCGCCGACGCCTACCGCCAGGGACTCGTGACGCCCGAGGCCCGCCGTGCAGCGCGCGAGCGCTCATTCACGGGCCCGAGCCTGCGCAGCGGCGACACCCTGCAGGCCTACCTCGAGCGTGTCTTCGACGCGGCGACGCCCGCTCCCGGGGGCGACCCGGCGACGACCGACGTCTGGAACTGGATCGCCGGGCTCGAGGTCGACGGCGAGCGCCTGACCCGCGACGAGATGTACGGCATCGCCAACGTGCTGCTCGCGGGTGGGCGCGACACGGTGGTCAAGCTCATCACCGGGCTCGCCTGGCACCTCGTGGCCAGCCCGGAGGACCGCACCTTCCTCACCGAGAACCGCTCGGCGTTCTCGGCCGCGATCGCCGAGATGGCCCGCTTCTTGAGCCCGTTGCCGAAGATCGAGCGCGTGCTCGCGGCCGACCGGGCCACCCCGATCGCGCAGCGCGACCCCCAGCGCTACGTGCTGCTGAACTTCCAGTCGGCGAATCATGACCGCACCATCTGGCCCGATGCCGACGTGCTCGACCTCCACCGCGACCGCCGGCCGCATCTCGCGTTCGGGTTCGGACGGCACTCGTGCATGGGCATGAACATCACCGAGTACGAGGCGAAGGCCTTCCTGACCGCGCTGCTCGACGAGTGGCCGGGGTGGCAGTTCGACGGCGATCCGCAGCTCGAGTGGACGACCGAGGGCGAGGGTGACGCGCAGTACACCGCACTCGAGCGCTTCAGTGCGGTGCGCATCCGGATGCCCGCTTAGGTATGATCTAAGTCATGACTCGCACAGCGATCGTGACGGGTGGCCTGAGCGGCCTCGGTGCCGCGACGGCCGAGCGACTGCGCGCCGACGGCATCCGGGTGATCACGCTCGACCTCGCCGCGGCGCCCGACGGCGACGCGCACGCGGCCGACCACCGGCAGCTCGACATCAGCGACGACGCGGCCGTCGCCGCGGTGGCCGCCGAGGTCGGGCCGGTCGACATCCTCGTCAACTGCGCGGGCATCGTGGGCCCGAACAAGCCGCTCATCGACACGACCGCCGATGAGTGGCGCCGCACCGTCGACGTCAATGTCATGGGCACCGTCGCGACGATCCGCGCCTTCGCGCCCGGCATGGTCGAGCGCGGGTGGGGGCGCATCGTCAACGTCGCCTCGATGGCCGGCAAAGACGGCAACCCGAACCTCGCCGCCTACTCGGCGACGAAGGGCGCCGTCATCGCGCTGACGAAGTCGGTCGGCAAGGAGCTCGCGCAGACCGGCGTGCTCGTCAACGTCATCGCCCCCGCCGTCATCGACACCCCCATGAACGCCAAGACCGACCCTGCGGTGCTGCAGTACATCACCGACCTCATCCCCATGAAGCGCGTCGGGCGGCCGGAGGAGTTCGCCGAGCTCGTCGCCTTTCTCACCTCCGACCGCGTCAGCTTCTCGACGGGCGCGGTCTACGACCTCAGCGGCGGCCGCGCCACCTACTGATCATCCCCGGGCGCCTTCCCGAACTTCGGACGGCGAACTTCGGACGGGAAGGACCTCACATGAAGCTCATGCGCCTCGGCCCGGTGGGCCACGAGAAGCCGGTCGTGCGTGTCAGCGATGACGCGTACGTCGATGTCTCTGACATCACCCCCGACTTCGACGAGCGCTTCTTCGGTGCGGGCGGGATGCTCCGCCTCGAGCCCGTCGTCGCCGAGCGTGTCGCGGCCAGAGCCGTGCATCCCTTCGGCGACCAGCGCATCGGCGCCCCCATCGCTCGACCGCACCAGATCCTCTGTATCGGCCTGAACTACTCGGATCACGCTGCCGAGTCGGGCATGCCCGTGCCCGATGAGCCGATCCTGTTCACCAAGAGCCCGAACACGCTCGTCGGGCCGGACGACGACGTGCGCATGCCGCGCGGTGCGACGAAGCTCGACTGGGAGGTCGAGCTGGGCATCGTGATCGGCTCGCGCACGAGCTACCTCGACTCACCTGCGCAGGCGAAGAACCACATCGCCGGCTACGTCGTGGTCAATGACGTGAGCGAACGGGCGTTCCAGATCGAGCGCGGCGGGCAGTGGAGCAAGGGCAAGTCGGCCGAGACGTTCAACCCGGCCGGGCCGTGGCTCGCGACGCCCGACGAGTTCGACGACGTCATGAACTTGGGGCTGTGGCTCGACGTCAACGGTCAGCGGCGGCAGACCGGCTCGACGTCGACGATGATCTTCGACCCGTTCGTGATCGTGCACTACCTCAGCCAGTTCCTCGTGCTGGAGCCCGGCGATCTCATCAACACCGGCACGCCGCCCGGGGTGGGGCTGGGCATGACGCCGCCGACCTACCTGCAGGTGGGCGACGTCATGGAGCTCGGCATCGACGGGCTCGGCGCGCAGCGGCAGACGGTCATCGCGCCGCGCTGACCCGTCGACGCTGACACGGCCCGCTACCGCTCGGGCGGCGTGATCTGCGAGCGGCTGACGATCGCAATGATCGACTCGCCGCGCTTGAGGCGCACCTGCAGCCGCAGGGCGCCCGAGTGCGCGATCAGCACGCCGATCACCATGGCCGCGAGGGCCGGCACGGCGCCCGAGATGACGAGCGCGGCCTGCGGCCCGAGCCACTCGGCGAGCCCGCCCATGAGCGGCCCGCCGATCGCCTGCCCGCCGACCATGATGATCACGTAGAACGACATGACGCGGCCCCGGATGCCCGGGTTGCAGCTGAGCTGCACGAGCGAGTCGGCCATGATCGCGTAGATGAGCCGCGCGATGCCGATACCGACGAGCAGTGGCAGGAACAGGCCGTACACGGGGGCGAGGCCGGCGAGGGCCTGCAGGGTTCCGTACACGAGCGCGGCGATGATGATGGTGCGCAGGCGCAGGGTGCGCATCCGGGTCGAGAGCAGCGCGCCGGTGAGGGCGCCGATCGCGACGAGCGAGGTGTAGAGGCCGTAGCCGGTCGACCCGGAGTCGTAGACCTCGTCGGCGACGCCGGTGAGGATCACCGGCAGCGACATGCCGAAGACGGCGACGAACATCAGCAGGATCATCGGCCAGAAGATGGTCGGCTTCGAGCGCGCGTAGCGCAGCGCCTGGCGGATCTGCCCGCTCTGCCGCGGCTGCACGGGGATGATGCGCAGCTCGTCGCTGCGCAGGGTCGCGAGCGTGATGACCACGACGAGCGCGGCGAGGGCGTTGACCGCGATCGCCCAGCCCGAGCCGGCGACCGCGATGATGACGCCGGCGACCGCCGGGCCGATGAAGCCGCCGAAGTGGAACACCGAGGCGTTGAGGCTGATGGCGTTCTGCAGCAGGCGCGGCTCAACCATCTCCGTCACCAGCACGACGCGCGCCGGGCTCTCGACGACGAACACGCAGCCGATGACGACCGAGATCGCATACACGTGCCACAGCTCGACCACGCCGGTGAGGGCGAGCGTCGCGAGCAGCGCGCTCAGCAGTCCGAACGCGGTGTAGACGCCGATGAGCAGCGTGCGCTTCCAGAAGCGGTCGGCGATCACGCCGCCGTACGGGCCCAGCAGCAGCATCGGGCCCCACTGCAGGAAGATCGTCACGCCGACCGCGGCGATGTTGCCGGTGAGCTCGAGCACGAGCCAGTCGGTGGCGATGCGCTGCATCCACCCGGCGGTGTGGGCGAGCAGCTGCGAGGCCTGGAAGCGCCGGTAGTTGCGGATCTGCAGCGAGGCGAACGAGTCGCGCAGGCTCGTGCTGCCGCGGTGCACCGGGATGGGCTCGGTCGGGGGGAAGGCGGTCGGGGTGCTCATGGGCGGTGCGGCTGCCTCACCGCGCGCTGACGGCGTCGAGTACGGTGCGGGCCCGCGGAAGGGCATCCCGGATGCGATCGGCCAGGTCGGGGCCGTCGTCGTCGGCGAGCCACGCGTGCAGGGCGCGCACGAAGATGGCGAAGCCGATGGCGGAGAGGATCTCGGCCTCGTCGGGGTCGAAGCCACGGTCGATGAGCGTCGCCGTCACCCCCTTCTGCCAGCGGGCCTGCTTGGCGAGCTCGCGCCCGGTGAGGGAGACGTCGGTGTCGATGATGCGCTGGCGGGCGACGAGCGCGGGGCGCTGCGGCTGCATGACGTCGGCGAGGGTGGTGAGCGCGTGCAGCATGAGGGCATCGGCCGCGATCGGGCCGGGGGCGGCGGTGATGCTCGCGAGCAGGCCCGGCAGGAGGGTGTCGTCGTCGGCGAAGAGCACCTCCTCTTTATCGGCGAAGTGCCGGAAGAAGGTGCGGGCGGTCACGCCGGCGCGCGCGGCGATCTCGTCGACGGTGGTGCCGCTGTAGCCGTGCTCGCCGAAGAGGCTCATCGCGGCGTCGACGAGCCGCGAGCGGGAGTCTTCGGGCCAGCGGGGCACGACGTCCATTCTAGTGTTGTGTCAGATCATGACATCACGTATCCTCGCAGTTATGACAGTTCATGACATCACTCGCCCCACCGTCCTTCTGACCGGGCCGACGAGCGGTATCGGCGCGGGCATGCTGCGGGCGCTGCTGCAGCATCCCGCTCGCCCCCACCTCGTCCTCCTCGCCCGCAACGCCAGGGCCCTGGATGCGGCGCTCGACCAGGCGCACGCGGCGGGCCTCCTCGCCCACGGCGTGAGCGTCGACCTCGCCGACCTCGCCTCGGTGCAGGCCGCGCTCGCCGAGGTGCGCGCGCTCATCGATGCCGGCACGATTTCGCCGATCGACGCCGCCCTGCTCAACGCCGGCACGCAGTTCATGACGCGGGCGACGGTCGGCGCGCAGGGGTACGAGCGCACCTTCACCATCAACGTGATCGCGCAGCACCTGCTCGTGACCGGGATCGCGCCCCTGCTCGCCGATCGCGGTCACATCGTCGTGATGGGCTCGTCGACGCACCACGGCAAGAAGCAGTCGTTCAACCTCATCCCCGACCCGCAGTGGCAGGCGCCCGAGCTGCTGGCGACGGCCGACCCGGCCGAGGCGCCGACCGAGGCGAACGGCCGCGAGCGCGGCGGCATCGCCTATGCCTCGAGCAAGCTCGCCCTCGTGACGGCCGCGCACGTCTGGGCCGACCGCCTCGGCGCAAGGGGGCACCGCCTCAACACCTACGACCCCGGCCTCACGGTGCGCACGGGTCTCGTGCGCGACATGTCGGCGTTCCGCTACTGGGTGTGGCGCTGGATCATGCCCGTCATGGCGCTGCACCCCAAGGCGACGACGGAGCGCATCACGGGTCGGCGCGCGGTCGAGCTCGCCCTCGGCGATGCGCATGCGGGTGTGCACGACGGCTACGTCGAGATCGGCACGCTCACGAAGGCCGAGCCGGTCACGGTCGACGCTGAGCGGCAGCGCGAGCTCATCGACTGGCTCGACGCGACGATCGCGCCGTATCTGCCTGCCGCTCCGGATGCACACCGCGCGCCTGGCGCCGACCACCGTCGCCCGCAGGAGGCCTAGACCGTGCTCGTCATCTCGCTGCTGCTCAACATCGCCGTTCTCATCCCGGTCGTCACCGTGCTGCTGCTGAGTACGCGGCGCGGCATCGACACCCGAGGGAGCTTCCCGTGGGGGGCGCGCACGCCCGCGCGGGACATCCTGCTCGCCATCTACATCGCGATCCTGACCGCCTCGATCGCGCTGCTCGCCGTGGTCGCGACCACCGGGCCGTCGGTCGCGGTCGACGCGGCGGCGGTCTCGCTGTTCGCGGTGCAGATCGTCTACAAGGTGCTGACCGCGATGACGGTGCGGGATGCGCTGCGCAACCCCGTCGTGCTGTCGAACCTCGGCATCGCCGCGGTGCACGGGGTGACCGTGGCGTCGCTCGTGCCGGGGCTGCTCGGCTGACCGAGTATCCCGTTAGCGACCCTGCATCGTCGAGTCGCCCCGGGGTGCTCACCCGTTAGTGAGGACCGTACACAGCGCAGTGCCGCCGGGATGTGCGAAAAGCGAACGGCATGTGCACGGTCCCCCCCAAAAGACGGGGCAGTTCGTCGCGAGAGGTTGTCCCAGAATAGGAGAATCGTGGTGGTTCGAACGGTTGTCGATAAACGGAGGGTCATGATGGCCAGCAAACTCGTGCGCGGCGCTGCCGCCAGCTTTCTTGTCGCGGTCGCAGTCGTCGGCGTGACCGCTACGCCGGCTCACGCCGCCACCTTCGAGCTGATCGACGCAGAGCCCACCGACACGATTACGACCGTCAACGGCGATGTGATCGTCACGTCAACGTTGGGTCCGCAAGCGGAGTTCAACGTTGCCTATGCGGGAACCGGCTACTTCGCAACGAACGCCTCGAACATCGAACTGAGTTACGTCGATTGGACGTTCAGCCAGCCCGTGTACCAGGTGACGGTCTACTACTTCGCGGTCGAATCAGCGACGTCCGGCGGCGGGGCAGATCCTCACCAGTTCAGCACCAATCGGGGACCTGTCAATCTCGCTCTTGTTGCAGACGGCGGCAACCGAATCGCATCGACGGGGTTGCTCAACGGCTCGACCCAGCCGGAGGCCACGCTCTCGGGCGACACCGCGTCGTGTGAAATCACGGTTGACCCCAACGCGTGCTCCGGGACTATCGAGCTGTCGTTCCCCGAAGGAATCACCTCGTTCCGGTCCTTCAACGGCGGTACCCCGAGCGCTGGCTTCAACGGCACGGGCCTTGCCATTGCGACCGATGTTCCCGACCCTGTGTCAGAGCCACAGCCCGAGGTCGACGGTGAGGAACTGGCCGATACCGGCATTGCGACAAACGCGGTCTGGCTGGGCATTGCTGGCGCAGCCGCTGTCGCCGTGGGTGCGCTCGGGCTCCTGCGAGTGCGCAAGAGCCAGAAGGCGTAGGCGACGCACACCGACCGACCAGTCGGTCGGTAGGCAATGATGGTGGGGTGGACGCCCGCACCCTTCTCCTCGATACGGCTCGTCGCGACGTCGCGCAAGACGGTGCGTTGCCGTCGCTCGACCGGCTCGCCCGCGAGACAGGATTGTCAAAAGGTGGCGTGACGCACCACTTTCCCACGAAGGCGAGCCTGGTCAACGCTCTCATCATCGGGGCCGTTGAGGTGACCGATCGCGAGATGGCGGCCGCCGCTGTTGAGGGAAGGGCCGTCGAGAAGTGGCTTGCACTCTCGAGCGAGTCGACTGTCGGTGACACGTCGGTATCGACTCTCGCTCGAATCGCCCTTGACGCTCGTGCCAGCCTCGGCGAGATCACCGACGCGATCGCGGCAGCCGCCGAGCGTTGGGAGGCCTTGCTCGCCGCCGAGCTCGGGTCACCCGCACAAGCCCGGGTTGTCCGCCTTGTCGGAGACGGCATGCTGCTCAGCACGCTCATCGACGATCGCGCCCCGACGCTGACGCTCGACGAGCTGATGGCGGTGGTCGGAGGGCGACGATGAACGCCGAACTCCTGCTACTCATCGGCGGCCTCGCGCTGCTCGACTCGCTCAACCCGGCGACGATCGTGTCGGTCGCACTCATCCTGCTCACTGCGCAGCGACGCCCCGCGCTGACTGCCGCGGCGGTCGTCGTCGGTGCCGCCCTCACCGTCTTCACGGTCGGAGCGGTGCTCTTCCTCTCGGCCGGCGCGATCTCCGGCGCGGTTGACGGCGTTCTGCTCGGGCTGCGTTTCGTGGCGTTCGGGGCGGCGGGAACCGCCCTCGTCATCGCCGGCATCCGACGCCTGCGCGACCGCCCCCGTCGTCCGCTCGAGCTGCCCCCGTGGTTCCGCCCCGCAACCGCGCTCCCGTTCGGCATCGTCGTCACGGCGGCCGACCTGCCCAACGCGTTCCCCTACTTCATCGCCATCGAGCGGATGCTCGCCGCGAGCATCGACCCCCTGACGGGTCTGCTCGTGCTCGCCGGCTACGCCGCGCTCTACTGCGTGCCGTGCCTCGTGCTGCTCGCCATCGGGCTCGTGAGCCGGGAGCGCACGCGGTCGGCGCTGCAGCGGGTGACGCGTCGCTTCACCGAGGGGGTCGTGCGGCGCTCCGTGCTCGCGGCCGTGCTGCTGATGCTGGCCGGGGTGGGCGTGGCGAGCATCCCGTTCAGTCTGTTCTTCGTCGGCTGACGACGAAGGCCCCGCCGCGACGACCACCACGGCACGGGACGACGGGGCCCCGCCCGGTCAGCCGCGCGGAACGAGCCGCTGCAGCTGGGTCACATGGCCCGGCTCGAGCTCGTCGAGCGAGCGCACGCCGAGCAGCTTCATGGTGCGGGTGATCTCGCCACGGAGGATCTCGATGGCGCGATCGACGCCCTCCCGCCCGCCGGCCATGAGGCCGTAGAGGTACGCGCGGCCGATGAGCGTGAAGCGCGCCCCGAGCGCGACCGATGCGACGATGTCGGCGCCCGACATGATGCCGGTGTCGAGGTGCACCTCGGTGTCGTTGCCGACCTCGCGCACGACCGCGGGCAGCAGGTGGAAGGGGATCGGCGCGCGGTCGAGCTGCCGCCCGCCGTGGTTCGACAGGGTGATGCCGTCGACGCCGAGGTCGGTGAGGCGCTTCGCGTCGTCGACGGTCTGCACGCCCTTGACGACGAGCTTGCCGGGCCACTGATCCTTGATCCAGCGCAGATCGTCGTAGGTCACGGTGGGGTCGAACATGAAGTCGAGCAGCTCGGCGACCGTGCCGTCCCAGCTCGAGAGGCTCGCGAAGGTCAGCGGTTCGGTAGTCAGGAAGTCCCACCACCACCACGGGCGCGGGATCGCGTTGACGATCGTGCCCACGGTGAGCGCCGGGGGGATCGAGAAGCCGTTGCGCTTGTCGCGCAGGCGCGCGCCGGCGACCGGCACGTCGACGGTGACGAGCAGCGTGTCGAAGCCCGCGGCCGCCGCGCGCTCGACGAGCTGCATCGAGCGCTCGCGGTCCTTCCACATGTAGAGCTGAAACCAGTTGCGGCCGTCGGGGGCCGCTGCGCGAACATCCTCGATGCTCGTCGTGCCCATCGTCGACAGCGAGAACGGGATGCCCGCCGCAGCCGCCGCGGAGGCGCCGGCCACCTCGCCCTCGGTGTGCATCATGCGCGTGAAGCCGGTGGGCGCGATGCCGAAGGGCAGCTCGACGCGCTGGCCGAGCACCTCCCAGCCGGTGTCGACCGTGCTCACGTCGCGCAAGATCGCGGGGTGGAACTCGATGTCACTGAACGCCTGCCGCGCGCGGGCGAGGCTCAGCTCGCCCTCGGCAGCGCCCTCGGTGTAGTCGAACGGCGCCTTCGGCGTGCGGCGCTGCGCGATCGCGCGCAGGTCGGCGATCGTCAGGGCGCTCTGCAGGCGGCGCTTCTTGGCGTTGACGGTCGGCGTCTTGAACCGCATGAGCGGCGCGAGCTCTTTCGGGCGGGGGAATCGGCGTTTCACCATCGGTCAGTCCTCTGTCGGGGCCGTGTCGGCGAGCTGGGAGTCGTAGCGGGCGAGCAGGCGGTCGCGCGCGCCCTCGATGTGGGCGCGGGTGAGCGAGCCGGCGCGCTCGGGGTCGCCGGCGGCGACCGCGTCGAGAATGCCCTGGTGCTGCGTGACGACATCGTCGATCGCCATCAGCCGGTGGCCGAGCACCTGCCCGATGCACAGCTCGATCTCGCCCATGAGCAGGGCGTGCAGGCGCGCGAGCCGGGGGGAGCGCTGCGCCTCGACGAGAGCGCGGTGGAACGCGATGTCGGCGCGAGCGATCGCCGAGGGAACCGCGGCGCCCGGGGCGGCGGAGTGCGCGGCGGTCGCGGCGTCGGTGAGCATCCGCTGCGCCGCGATGGCCGCCATCGGAACGACGCCGTCGGCGGCGAGGGTGCGCAGCGCGGCCTCTTCGACGATGGCGCGGTTGGCGTAGAGGTCGACGATGTCGTCGCGGGTCAACTCGGGAACCCGCGCGGTCTTGTGCGCCTCGCGCCGCAGCAGCCCGTCGGCGACGAGGCGCTCGAGCGCGACCTTGGCGGTCGGGCGCGCGACCCCGAACCGTTCGGCCACGGCCTGCTCGGTGATGGCCGACCCGGGCGCTTCGCGCTGGCTCAGGATGCTCTCGCGCAGCGCCTCGTACACCGCATCGGGCACGCGCGTGACGGCGAGGGCTTCACTGCTCATGCGGGCGAGCGTAGCAGATTGTTAGACAAGTGTACGTGGTGGATCGCGCGTTCGAGCGGCCGCCCGCCAGGACTGTCGGCTCTCTCGTCTGACCCCCTACGCTCGAGAGCGTGACCCCCGTGCTCGACCGCCCCGGTGTGGTGCTCGGCATCGCCGCCCTCGTGCTCAACGAGGGTGCGACCGACGAGAACGCGCGCACCGTGATCGCCGCGGCCGTCGATGCCGGGGTTCTCGCCCTCGACACGGCGCGGGCCTACGCGCGGCTCGATGACGACGGGGTCGGCGAGCGGCTCGCCGCCGAGGGGCGCGCTCGGCGCCCCGGGCTGCCGATCATCACGAAGGCCGGCCATTACCGCGCCGCAGCGAACGCCTGGAACAGTGACGGCAGCGCCGAGCGGATGCGCGCCGACGCCGAGCGCAGCGCCGAGCTGCTCGGCCGCCCCCTCGACCTCCTGCTGCTGCACCGCGCCGACCGCGTCGACGACCTCGAGGAGTCGGTGGCGGCGCTCGCCGCCCTGCGGGAGGAGGGGCTCGCGCGCGCGGTCGGGCTGTCGAACGCGCCCATCGACCTCATCGATCGCGCTCTCGCGGTCGCCCCGATCGACGCGGTGCAGAACCGTCTCGGCCTCGGGGTCGACAGCTTCGCCGAGTACCACCACTGCCGCGACGCGGGCATCGACTTCTTCGGCTATGCGCCGTTCGGCGGCCCGCGGGCCGCTCCGCTCGCGACGCGCGTGCCGCACGTGGCCGCCCTCGCGACCGAGCGCGGGTCGTCGGTGCATCGGTTGACGCTCGCCGCGATGCTGGCCGTGCTGCCCGGCTACTGGCCGGTGATCGGCTCGACCCGGGTGGCGTCGGTGCAGGATGCGATCGGTGCGATGGGCGAGCCCGTCGACGACGAGCTGCGCGAGGCGCTGCTCGGCGACCTCGCGTCGCGCGGCGTTCCGGTCGGGGCCTAGCCGCGCTCGAGCCGATCCGTCACTCGCGCCAGCAGCCGGGTGAGCTGCTCGGCCTCATCGGGGGTGAGGCCGGCGTGCGTGAGCGCGCTCAGCTCGGCCCAGACGGCGGTGACGTGCGCCGCCGCATCCGCCCCCTGATCGGTGAGGCTGACGAGCTTGGCGCGCGCGTCGCGCGGGTCGGGCGTGCGCTCGGCGAACCCGGCGGCCTCGAGCCGCCCGACCATCTTGGCGATGGTGGGCGGCTCGACGCCGAGGATGCGCGCGAGCTGCACCTGCGTGGCCGACCCCCGCTTGGCGAGGATGCTGAGCAGCAGCTCTTGCCCCGGATGCAGCCCGAGCGGCGCGAGCGCGGCGGCAGCGCGGCGGCGGTGCGCGCGCGCCGCGCTCATGAGGGCCCTATCGAGTCGGGACGGCTGCACGGTCTTTCGCTCTCGAGTGGATGACGGCGTTGCCGACGACCACCACGGTACCGGTGATGATGTGCATGACCATGAGGGTCGCGACACCGGTGGCGGTGACGGCCGCGGTCGTGCCGAAGAGCGACAGCAGGGTGACCAGGGCGCCACCGATGATGATGACGAGCACGCCGCGGCGGGGGAGCACCCGCAGCACGATGAGCGAGCCGACAGCACCCAGCAGGGCGCCGACGATCGACGCCGCGATCGTGGGCAGCGCGTCGACGGTCAGGGTCATGCCCTGCTGGTCGACGACGATGGGCTCGCCGTTGGCGGCGGTGCCGCTCAGCACGGCGATGAGGTTCGCCGCGATCGCGACGAGCGCAGTGCTCCACAGGGCGAGCACGGCGGGGCGGATGAGGGTGCGCAAAGGGGTGTCCTTCCGTGCGGCCCGAGCGGCCGCGTCCCTCACATTAACAATAGCCGGCTATCTATATTCCCCGCCGGCGGCCAGCCGTCTGGCTAGCCTGAGCGCATGGCCGCGACCACCCGCACGCCCGACAGCCCCCACGCCCCGATCGTCACCCTCACCGTCAACCCCGCGCTCGACCTGAGCACCGGCACCGACCGGCTCGTGCCCGAGCACAAGCTGCGCTGCGGCCCGAGCGTCGTCGAGGCCGGTGGCGGCGGGGTCAACGTGAGCCGCGTGATCGCCCGCCTCGGGGGCGCCTCCACCGCGTTCGTCACCGTCGGCGGCGCGACCGGCGGCGCCTACCGCGACCTGCTCGCCGCCGAGGCCGCGTCGCTCGCGGCCCTGCCGGGCGACGGTGCCATGAGCACCGAGCTCATCCCCATCGCCGGTGCCACCCGCCAGAACATCACCATCGACGAGACCACCACCGGTCACCAGTTCCGCTTCGTGCTGCAGGGCCCCACCCTCAGCGATGACGAAGGGATGCGCTGCCTCGACACCCTCGAGGGCGCCCTGCCCCCCGGCCCCGGGTTCGTCGTGCTCAGCGGCTCGCTGCCGCCCGGAGCCCCCGACGACTTCTACGCCCGCGCCGTGCAGCGCGCCCGCGAGCACGGCCGAGGCGTCGTCGTCGACGCCTCGGGTGCGGCGCTCGCCGCCGCGGTCGAGGCCGCGCCGCACATCATCAAGCCCTCCGGGCGCGAGTTGCGCGAGCTCGCCGTCACCCTCGGGCTCGCCCCGAGCGGCATCGCGACCGAGCGGGTCGAGGTCGACGGGCTCATCGCGCTCGCGCAGCAGCTCATCGCGCGCACCGGCACCGCGATCGTCGCCCTCACCCTCGGCGCGCAGGGCGCGGCGGTCGTCACGGCCGACGCCGCGCTGCGCCTGAGCGCCCCCGACGTGGAGGTGCGGTCGACCGTCGGCGCGGGCGACTCCTTTCTCGGGGCGATGGTGCTGCGCCTCGCGCAGGGTCACGACCTCGCCGCCGCCGCCCGGGCGGGGGTGGCGGCGGGTGCCGCGACCGCGTCGATGCCCGGAACCCAGCTGGGCGAGCGCGCCCACATCGAGCGGCTCGAGGCGCAGCTGGCGGGCGACGCGGGGTGAGCATCCCGCCCCCGATACGGGCAGCGCGCGGAGGTGCGCCGCGCCGCGAGGCCCGGGCGCGCCGCGGAAACATCGCCGCAACACGCCGGGTCTAGGCTCGGCGCATGGCCGACCTCTTCGACGGGTACGCGGCGTCCGCCGCCCGTTCCGGGTCGGCCGTCGCCTTCGACGAGATGTTCGCGCCCGACTCGACCGTGCGGCTGCCCTACCGGCAGATCCACGCGGCCCTCGCGCAGCTGTCGCAGGAGGAGCTGCGCGGGCGCACCGAGGCCCTCGCCTCGAGCTACCTCGCGCAGGGCGTCACCTTCGACTTCGCCGGCGAGGAGCGACCGTTTCCGCTGGATGCGGTGCCCCGCGTCATCGAGCGCGCCGAGTGGAGCCACCTCGAGGCGGGGGTCGCTCAGCGCGTGCGCGCGCTCGAAGCCTTCCTCGCCGACATCTACGGCCCGCAGCGCTGCATCGCCGACGGGGTGATCCCGGCTCGGCTCATCTCGAGCTCGGTGCACTTCCATCGCGCGGCCGCGGGCATCGAGAGCGCGAACGGCGTGCGCATCCAGGTGTCGGGCATCGACCTGATCCGCGACGAGCACGGCACCTGGCGCGTGCTCGAAGACAACGTGCGGGTGCCGAGCGGCGTGAGCTACGTCATCTCGAACCGGCGGGTGATGGCCCAGACGCTGCCCGAGCTGTTCGTCGCGATGCGCGTGCGCCCGGTGGGCGACTACCCGACGCGGCTGCTCGACGCGCTGCGGGCATCCGCCCCCGCCGGCGTCGACGACCCGACGATCGTCGTGCTCACGCCCGGCGTCTACAACTCGGCCTACTTCGAGCACACGCTGCTGGCGCGCCTGATGGGCGTCGAGCTGGTGGAGGGCCGCGACCTGTTCTGCGCGGGCGGGCGCGTGTTCATGCGCACGACCGCGGGGCCGCAGCGCGTTGACGTCATCTACCGCCGGGTCGACGACGAGTTTCTCGACCCCCTGACCTTCCGGGCCGACTCGATGCTCGGCACGCCGGGGCTCATGCTCGCGGCGCGGCTCGGCACGGTCACGATCGCGAACGCGGTCGGCAACGGCGTGGCCGACGACAAGCTCGTCTACACCTACCTGCCCGACCTCGTGCGCTACTTCCTGCACGAAGAGCCGATCATCCCCAACGTCGACACCTGGCGTCTCGAAGAGCCCGACTCGCTCGCGGAGGTGCTCGATCGCCTCGACGAACTCGTCGTGAAGCCGGTCGACGGTTCGGGCGGCAAAGGCCTCGTCGTCGGCCCCGCAGCGAGCCGCGCCGAACTCGACGAGTTGCGAGAACGCCTGCAGACCGACCCGCGCGGCTGGATCGCGCAGCCGGTCGTGCAGTTGTCGACCATTCCGACTCTGGTCGACGAGGGCATGCGGCCGCGGCACGCCGACCTGCGCCCCTTCGCGGTCAACGACGGCCGCGAGGTGTGGGTGCTGCCCGGCGGCCTGACGCGCGTCGCCCTGCCCGAGGGGCAGCTCGTCGTCAACTCCAGCCAGGGCGGCGGCTCGAAAGACACCTGGGTGGTCGGTCAGCAGCCGATGGTGGCCGACAGCCACGACGTCGCCGGCCTCGTCGCCGAGCAGGCGACGGTCACGCAGTCGATCCCGATCATCACGGATGCGGTGGCCCACGTTCCCGACCACAATCCGCACGACGACCCGCGGCGCGACCAGCAACAGCAGCAGCAGCAGGCGCGCGCGCATTACGTCCACCAGCCGAGCAACGGCGCTCGCACGAGCTCGAGGGGGGTCGAGCCATGTTGAGCCGCATCGCGGAGAGCCTGTTCTGGATCGGCCGCTACGTCGAGCGCGCCGATGGCACGGCCCGCATCCTCGACGTGCACCTGCAGCTGCTGCTGGAGGATCCGTGGATCGATGAGGACACCGCGTGCCGCTCGCTGCTGAGCGTGATGGGCAGCGAGGTCGACCCCGCCCAGGCCCTGACCCGGTCTGATGTGCTGGGGCTGCTCGCGGTCGATCGCGCGCATCCCGCCTCGATCGCCTACTCGTTGGGGGCGGCGCGCGAGAACGCGCGGCGGGCGCGCGAGGTCGTCAGCACCGAGCTGTGGGAGGTGCTCAACACGACGCGGGCGCGCATGCCCCGCAAGGTCGCGCCCGAGAAGGTGCACGAGTTCTTCGGCTGGGTGCGCGAGCGGTCGGCGCTCGCCGTCGGCATCGTCGAGTCGGCGACGAGTCGCGACGAGGCCTATGCGTTCTTCACCCTCGGTCGGTCGCTCGAGCGCGCCGACATGACGGCGCGGCTGCTCGCGACGCGATCGCTCACCGAGGCGAGCGGACCGTCGTGGACGACGATCCTGCGCAGCGTCGGCGCCTACGAGGCGTACCTCCGCACCTATCGCGGGGTGCCGAGCGCGAAGAACGCGGCCGAGTTCCTGCTGCTCGACCGGCTGTTCCCGCGCTCGATCCTGTTCGCGGTCTCGCGCGCCGAGCAGTGCCTGCGCGACATCGAGCCGCGCAGTGACCGCGCGGGAATCGGCGACCACGCGCTGCGGCAGCTCGGGCAGATCCGCAGCGAGCTCGAGTACCGCCCGATCGCCGACATCCTCGACGACCTGCAGCGCCACATGGATGCAGTGCAGTCGGCGACGAGCGCGACGAGCGAGGCGGTGCGGCAGCGGTACTTCCCGACGAACGCGGCCCCGAGCTGGGTGGCGGAGAAGACATGAACCGGTTGAGAATCCGCCACGCCACCGGCTTCCACTACGCCGGCGAGGTGACCGCGTCGTACAACGAGGCGCGCATGCTGCCGGCGAGCGGCGACGGGCAGCTCGTGCTGTTCTCGCACCTCGAGATCTCGCCGAACTCGTCGCAGCACCCCTACATCGACTACTTCGGCACGCGCGTCACGGCCTTCGAGCAGCTCGCCCACCACCGCGAGCTGTCGCTCACCGCCGACAGCCTCGTCGAGCTGCGCCCGCGCCCGCCGGGCATCGAGGCGGCGGGGTGGGATGCCCTGCCCGCGCTCGTCGAGCGCACGGTCGCCCTCGTCGAGTCGACGGTGCAGACCGGGCTCACGGCCCCGCCGGCCGACGTCGCCGACCGCGCCCGCGACCTCGCGGGCACGGCGGCCGATCCGGCGTCGGCGGCCCGCGCCATCTGCGAGTGGCTGCACGACGAGGTCGAGTACATGCCCGGCGTGACGGGCGTGCACACCACGGCGGCGGAGGCCTGGGCGCAGAAGCGCGGCGTCTGCCAAGACATCACGCACCTCGCGCTCGGGGCCCTGCGCTCGGTGGGCATCCCGGCCCGCTACGTGAGCGGCTACCTGCACCCGGTGGCCGATGCCGAGGTCGGGCAGACCGTCGCGGGAGAGTCGCACGCCTGGGTCGAGTGGTTCGACGGCGACTGGCGCGGCTACGACCCGACCAACGCGATCGAGATCGGCGACCGCCATGTCATCGTCGGCCGCGGCCGCGACTACCGCGACGTGCCGCCGCTGCGCGGCGTGTACGCCGGGCCGGCGAGCTCGAGCCTGTTCGTGACGGTCGAGATCACGCGCGAGGCCTAGGCGCGCGAGCGCTCAGCCCTTGCGGGCCTCCGCCTCGACGATCGCGATCTCGGTGGTGGCGGTCTCGAGGTCGCGGAACCGCGTCTCCGGGTCGGCGGACAGCGCGGCCTCGTGGTCGTCGCCGTCGTAGCGCACGGCCAGGTGCCACCACCGGTCGTCGGCCGGGTGGCGGCGGATGCGCAGGTTGCGCGTGCTCCGCATCCACAGCACCGCGACGACGGCCGCGAGCAGACCCGCCAGCGCGCCGACGCCCATGGCCCAGCGGGCGCCGAGCTCGTTGGCGACGAGGCCGAGCAGCGGCGCGCCGATCGGGGTGCCGCCCATGAAGATCGTCAGGTACAGGGCCATGACGCGGCCCCGGATGCTCGCCCGCGTCGTCGTCTGCACGTAGGCGTTGGCGCTCGTGATCATGGTGAGCGCGAAGTAGCCGACCGCGATGAGGGCGACGGCGAAGAGCTCGAACGTCGGCATGAGGGCCGCGACGACCATCGCGCCGGCGAAGCCGAGCGCGGCGAGCACGATCACGCGCAGGCGGGGGCGCTCGCGCCGCGCCGACAGCAGCGCGCCGGTGACCGAGCCGATGGCGAGGATCGACGACAGCAGCCCGAAGTCGGCGGCGTCGCGGCCGAACTCGACGCGCGCCATCGTGGCGGTGAAGATCGCGAAGTTGAAGCCGAAGGTTCCGACGAGGAACACCATCGTGAAGACCACGACGAGGTCGGCCCGGCGGGCGACGTACCGGATGCCCGCGCGCAGCTGCCCGCGCCCCCGCGCCGCCTTGCTCATGGGGTGCAGCTCGTCGGCCCGCAGCAGCGCGAGGGTGGCGAGCATCGCGCCGAAGGTCAGCACGTTGAGCAGAATCACCCAGCCCGCCCCCACGGCCACCGTGAGAAAGCCGGCGACCGCCGGGCCGATGAGCCGCGCGGTGTTGAACGAGGCCGAGTTGAGGGCGACGGCGTTGGGGAGGTCGGCGGTGCCGACGAGCTCGCCGACGAAGGTCTGGCGCGCGGGCGCGTCGACCGCGGTCGCGATGCCGAGCCCGAGCGCGAGCAGGTACACCATCCAGAGCTCGGCGATGCCGAGCACGATGATGAGCCCGAGCGCGAGGGCCAGCAGGGCCTGGGCGAGCTGCGTGAGGGCGAGCAGGCGGCGGCCGGGCATCCGGTCGGCGATGACGCCGGCGAAGGGGCCGATCAGCAGCGCCGGGCCGAACTGCAGCGCCATCGTCACGCCCACGGCGGCGGCGTCGTTGTCGGTGAGCTCGGTGAGCACGAACCAGTCCTGCGCGGTGCGCTGCATCCAGGTGCCGACGTTCGAGATCAGCGCGCCGGCGAACCAGATGCGGTAGTTGATGCCCGCCAGCGAGCGGAACATCGCGTTCATGCGTCGGCCAGTCGTCGCAGGATCGGCCGCACCTCCTCCAGGGCGCTGCGTTCGGCGTCGCTGAGGGCTTCGAGCTGCGCGTGGAACCACTGCTGCCGCAGCCGTCGCGTCTCGGCGATGACCTGCTCGCCGGCGGGCGTGATGGTCACCCACACGCTGCGCGCGTCGTCGTCGCTCGGATCGCGGCGCACGAGGCCGCTGGCCTCCAGCGCGTTGAGAGTGCGGTTCATGCTCGGAGCGCTGACCTTCTCGGCGGTCGCGAGGCCGCTCGGGGTGCAGCGGCCCTCGCTTGCCAGCCGCCACAGCACGCCGAGCTGGCTGTCGCTGATCCCCTCGCCCGCGCGCTCGGCCCGGATGCGCCGGGCGACCTTCTGGATGAGTACGCGCAGCTCCTCCTCGGGGTCGGTCGTCTGCAGGTCCATGATCGTTAGCCTAACTCATTACCTTTGCTAACAGAATTCGGGATGCGGTGCCGCGGCCGCGACCGCGCGGAGGATGCTCGGCCGTAGGATTCTCGCCAGGAGGCCCACCCATGCCGAAGTTCACCGTCGAGCGCCAGCACCGCACCTTCACCGACGCCCACGGGGTCGTCGTGCACAACTACGTGTGGGCACCGGGCAAACCGAAGGCGGTCGTGCAGCTCGCCCACGGTGTCGGCGAGCACGCCCTGCGCTACGAGCTGCTCGCGCAGGCGCTCGTGGCCGCGGGGTACGCGGTCTACGCCGACGATCATCGCGGCCATGGCCAGACCGGCGTGGAGTACTGGAAGGGCGACCTCTCCCAGATCGGCAAGCTCGGCGTCGGAGGCCTGCGGGCCACCCAGCAGAACCTGCTCGACCTCACGCGCATCGCGCAGGAGGAGAACCCCGGGCTGCCGTTCGTGATGCTCGGCCACTCGTGGGGCTCGCTCATGGTGCAGAACCTGCTCAACGCCGGCCCGCATCCGTGGAGCGCCGTCGTGCTGACCGGCACCGCCTTCCGCACGCCGTTCGACATGAACGGCGGAGACTTGAACGCGCGCCACAAGCACCTCGGCGACACGGGCGCCGAGTGGCTGAGCCGCGACCCGGCCGTCGCCCGCGCCTTCGTCGACGACCCGCTGACGACCGACGCCAAGGTGCTGCAGCTGTTCGGTGTCGCCGATGGGCTGCGTCTGTTCGGGCGGCCGAAGCGCGTGCAGCCGCCCGTGCCGCTGCTCATCATGGTCGGCGACGATGATCCCCTCGGCGGCGAGGCGAGCGCGAAGAAGCTCGCCGACGCCTACCTGCGCCGCGGCGGCCTCACCGACGTCGAGCTCATCGTCTACGCGGGTGCCCGCCACGAGGTCTTCAACGAGACCAACCAGGCCGAGGTGCGCGCCGACCTCATCGCCTGGCTCGACGACCGCCTGTTCTAGCCCCTCAGGGGCAGGGGAAGCGCCGTCAGCAGCAGAGCGCTCGGCTCGAGCGCCTCGACACGGTGGCGACCGTCGGGGATGCGGCCGAGAAAGCCGGCCGCGAGGTCGAGCGCACGCGCCTCGGTGCCGTCGGCGCCCAGACTCACCAGCCGCACCTGGCCGCGCAGAACCTGCAGCACGGCCTCGCCCGGGTTGTCGTGCGGGGGCAGCTCCGAACCCGCGGTGAGGCCGATGCCGGTCATCCGCAGGTGCTCATGATCGAGCGCGACGGGCTGCAGGTGCCGCCCGTTCGGGCTCTCGGCGGCCTGCGCCTCGAGATAGTCGGCGAGCATGGTCAGGTTGAGAGCCACGGGGTCCATGCCCGCACCCTACGCTGGTCGCCATGATCGCGCCCTTCGTCTCCGTCGCCGAGCTCGACCGGATGCGCGCCGGCGTCGAGCGCGACAGCACCGACGGTGCCCGCCCGCGGGTCGTCGTGGTCGACAGCCGCTGGTACCTCGACGGCCGCTCGGGTGCCGACGCCTACGCGCACGGGCACCTGCCCGGCGCCGTGTTCGTCGACCTCGACACCGTGCTCGCGGGGCCGCCCTCGGCGGCGGCCGGCCGGCATCCGCTGCCCGAGCCGGAGGACTTCGCGCGCGGGCTCGCGGCCGCCGGCATCGGCGACGACGACACCGTGGTCGTCTACGACGACGCGGGCGGGGTCATCGCCGCACGGCTGGTGTGGATGCTGCGGGCGCTCGGGCAGTCCGCCGTCGTGCTCGACGGGGGGCTCGCGGCGTGGCAGCAGGAGCACCCCGAGAAGGCGCTCGAGGCCGGGGAGCCCGCGGGGGCCGGCGGCGCGAGCCCCTCATCCCGCATCGTGCGATCGTGGCCCGCGGCAGCCCTCGCCACCATCGACGAGACCCAGGCGGCGGCCGCCGACGGCACCGCGATCGTGCTCGACGCGCGCACCGCCGACCGCTACCGCGGCGACACCGAACCCGTGGATGCCCGCCCCGGGCACATCCCGGGCGCGGCGAGCCTCTCGTGCCGCGACAATGTCGCCGCCGACGGCACGCTGCTCGGCACCGCGACCCTGCGCGAGCGCCTCACGGCGCTCGGCGCCGACCGGCTTCCGGTGATCAGCTACTGCGGCTCGGGCGTCACCGCCTGTCACACCCTCCTCGTGCTCGAGCAGGTCGGACTGCCCGCCGGTCGCCTGTACCCCGGCTCGTGGTCGCAGTACGCGGCCGACGCCCAGCGCCCGGTCGCCACCGGCGAATAGGCTGAGCGCGTGCACGGTGAATACAAGGTGCCCGGGGGCAAGCTCGTCGTCGTCGACCTCGAGGTCGCGGACGGGCGCATCAGCGCGCTGCGGTTGGCCGGTGACTTCTTCGTCGAGCCCGACGAGGCGATCGCCGCGATCGAGGCCGCCCTCATCGGGCTGCCCGCCGACAGCGACGCGGCGCACCTGACGGCTGCCGTCCGCGATGCCCTGCCCGGCGGCGCGGTGCTGCTGGGCTTCGGCCCGGAGGCGGTGGCGACCACCGTGCGCCGCGCCCTCGCGAGCGCCACGACGTTCGCCGACTACGACTGGGAGCTCGTGCGCGGTCCGGCGCTCACCCCGCTGCAGCAGCTGGCCGTCGACCAGGTGCTCGCCGAGGAGGTCGGCGAGGGTCGCCGCGGCCCGACTTTGCGATTCTGGCAGTGGGCGAGCCCCGCAATCGTCATCGGCTCGTTCCAGAGCGTGAAGAACGAGGTCGACCTCGAGAATGCCGAGCGCTACGGCTTCGAGGTGGTGCGCCGCATCTCCGGCGGCGGCGCGATGGTGATCGAGCCCGCGTCGGCTATCACCTACTCGCTCTACACGCCCGTCGAGCTCGTGCAGGGCATGAGCTTCGCCGAGTCGTACGCCTTCCTCGACGACTGGGTGATCCACGCGCTGCGGTCGCTCGGCATCGAGGCGACCTACCAGCCGCTCAACGACATCGCGAGCCCGGCCGGCAAGATCGGCGGCGCCGCCCAGAAGCGCCTCGGCTCGGGAGCCGTGCTGCACCACGTCACCATGGCCTACGACATGGACGGCGACATGATGACCCAGGTGCTGCGCATCGGGCGTGAGAAGCTCAGCGACAAGGGTGTGAAGAGCTCCAACAAGCGGGTCGACCCCCTCAAGTCGCAGACCGGGCTGCCGCGCGATGAGATCATTGAGCGCCTCATCGCCACCTTCCGCGCGGGCAACACGGTCACCGACGGTGCCCTCACTGACGCCGAGCTGGCGCGCGCCGACGCGCTCGTCGCCGAGAAGTTCGCCACGCCCGACTGGCTGTACCGGGTGCCGTGAGCCTGCGCTCGCGGGCGGTCGCCCTCACCCTGCTGCTCGCCGGCCTGCTGGTCGGCGGTGTCGTGCTGTCGGCGATCACCGGGCAGCTGCCGGTCACGCCGACCGAGGTGGCGGGGTCGCTGCTGCGCGCGATCGGCATCGACACCGACTGGGCCCCGACCGACCCGATCGTCGAGAGCACGCTCTGGGTGGTGCGGTTCCCGCGCATCGTCATGGCCCTCGTGGTGGGTGCGGCGCTCGCCGTGGCGGGCGCCGTCATGCAGGCGATCTTCGGCAACCCGCTCGCCGAGCCCGGCGTCGTGGGGGTCTCGTCGGGAGCCGCGCTGGGTGCGGCGGGCGCGATCGTGGTGGGAGCATCCGTGCTCGGCGTCGCCGGCGTCGCGGTCGCCGCGTTCCTCGGAGGGCTCGTGGCGACTCTGCTTGTCTACGTGGTCTCGCGCGCGGGAGGCCGCACCGAGGTCGTCACTCTGCTGCTGACGGGCATCGCCGTCAACGCGATCGCGCAGGCGGGCATCGCGTTCGTGCTGTTCGTCGCCGATTCGGCCAGCCGCGAGCAGATCGTGTTCTGGCAGTTGGGCTCGCTCGGCGGCTCGCTGTGGTCGCAGGTCGCCGTGGTCGCGGCGGTCGCGGTGCCGGGGGTGCTCGTCGCCCTCGCGCTCGCGCGGCGCTACGACCTGCTCGCGCTCGGCGAGCGCAACGCCCGGCACCTCGGGGTCGACGTCGAGCGCCTGCGTCTCATGTCGATCGTGCTGGTGGCGCTGCTCACCGGCGTCGCCGTGGCCTTCACGGGCATCATCGCCTTCGTCGGGCTCGTCGTGCCCCACCTGATCCGCATGATCATCGGCCCGGCGCACCGCGGGCTCGTGCTCGCGAGCGCGGTCGGCGGCGGGGCTCTGCTCGTCATCGCCGACCTGCTGACCCGCACCCTCGTCGCGGGGGCCGAGCTGCCGATCGGCATGCTCACCTCGCTCGTGGGCGGGCCGTTCTTCTTCTGGCTGCTCTACCGGCAGCGCCGTCGCAGCGGGGGGTGGGCATGAGCGCCGCGGCAGAAACACCGACGACGGTCGGCGGGGCCGAGCCGGTGATCGTCGCCCGCGATGTGCGGCTGACCCGCGACGGCCGCGAGATCCTCGCCGGCATCGACCTCGACATCCTGCCCGGCGAGGTGCTCGCGCTCGTCGGCCCGAACGGCGCCGGCAAGTCGACCCTGCTCTCGGTGCTCAGCGGCGACCAGGGTCCGTCGGCGGGCACGGTCGAGCTGCTCGGCCGCCCGGTTGGCGCATACCGCCCGCTCGAGCTCGCGCGGCGCCGCGCGGTGCTCAGCCAGGCCAACACGGTGAGCTTCCCGTTCCGGGTGATCGAGATCGTGCAGATGGGGCGTAGCCCGTGGCTACGGTCGGCCGAGCTCGCCGACGACCAGGCCGCGGTGCTGGAGGCGATCCGCGCGACCGACATCGAGCACCTGCTCGGCCGGCGGTTCACGAGCCTGAGCGGGGGCGAGCAGGCGCGCGCATCCCTCGCCCGCGTTCTGGCCCAGCGCACCCCGATCGTCTTCCTCGACGAGCCGACGGCGGCGCTCGACCTGCGCCACCAGGAGGACGTCATGCGGGTCGCGCGCGGCCTGGCCGCCGATGGCCGGGCTGTCGTCGTGGTTGTTCACGACCTGTCGTTGGCAGGGGCCTACGCCGACCGCATCGCCCTGCTCGACAACGGGCGCCTCGACGCCGTCGGCACGCCGCACGAGGTCATGACGGCCGACCGGGTGGGCCGGGTGTACGGGCTCGACGTGCAGATCCATCGCGTCGGAGACAGCGAGCGGCCGATCGTGCTGCCGCTGCGCGACTGAGGCGCACGATCGGTGATCGAGATGTCGAGCAATTCTCCGTCGCCGCGAGCTAGGCTGGCCCCGTGATGCCGTGGTGGGGGTGGGTGCTGATCGGCGCGTCGGCGATCGCGCTCGGGATGCTCGCGCAACGCCGCGGCTGGATCGACCTGCGCGGCGACGGTCGGCGGGGCGGCACGGGCGCCGGTCTCGTCGGCATCGGCGATGAGGTCTTTAACCCGACCCGGCACGAAGCCGCCCTCGAGCTCGACCGGCAGACGTCGATGCCCGCGCCCGCCCCGATTCCCGGCGACGATCACCTCGGGGTGCCGCGCATCGAGAGCGACCCGGACGACGGGCAGGGGTACCGCGGGTAGATCCGGCTCTAGCGGTGCCGCTCGCGGCGCGCAGTGTCGGGCGCTCGCGCGGCGCTAGCGCGTCGTGAGGTCGGCGTACTCGGGGTGGCGGCGCATCCACATGACCACGAAGCCGCACACGGGCTGCACGCGATCGGTCGTCGTGGCGCGCAGCTCGTCGAGGATCGCGCGCACGACCTCGCCGCCGACGCCCTTGTTGCGCATGAGCGGCGGCACCTCGGCGTGCAGCAGGCGCATGGTGCCGCCGACCCGGTCGTACACGATCCAGCCCTGCAGCGCGTCGCCGTCGTACACGGCGTAGCGGTCGGCGTCGGGCTCGTGGGTGACGGTGAGGCTCATGGCACGAACCCTACTCGGGCAGCTTCTGCTCCCACCGGGGCTGCTCCTCCGGCGGGGGAGTCGGGCCGGGCGCGGGCTGGCTGCCCGTCAGCAGCTTCCAGATGCCGACGGCGGCCGCGATGAACACGCCGGCGTCGTCGAGCAAGCCGGCCGGGCCGAGCAGGATCTCCGGAGCGAGATCGAGCGGTGAGACCCCGTACAGCAGGGCGGCTGCTCCGACCAGCACGGAGGCGATGACGGCTCGGCGACGCGACATGGGCCCAGAGTACCGGGCCGAGTCTCCGGGCGGGCTAGGCGCTCGCGCGCACCACGATCGACGTCGGCATGAGGTGCTGCCGGGCGACCGGCCGCCCCTCCAGCAGGTCGAGCAGGATGCGCGCCATGCGCTCGCCCTGCTCGACCGAGGGCTGCCGCACCGTCGTGAGCGGCACCTCGCAGGCGAGGGCCGCCGGCGAGTCGTCGAAGCCCATCACGGCCACCTGCTCGGGCACCGCGATGCCCCGCTCGCGCAGCACCGTGACGGCGCCCATCGCCATGAGGTCGCTCGCGGCGAAGATGGCGTCGAGGTCGGGGTGGGCATCGAGCAGCTCGCGGGCCGCGCGCATGCCCCCGGGGAGGGTGAAGTCGCCGTGGGCGACGGCGGCGGGCTCGAGCCCCGCATCCCGCAGCGCCCGCTGCCACCCGGCCAGACGGTCGATGCCGGCGGGCATGTCGGCGGGGCCGGCGATCGTTCCGATGCGGCTCCGGCCGTGCTCGAGCAGGTACCGCGTGCCGTCGGCCGCCGCGGCCACGTTGTCGACGTCGACGTAGTAGCTGTCGGTCGACTCGGGGTCGAGCGGACGGCCGCCGAACACCACCGGGATGCTCGCCCCGAGCTCGGCGAGCACGTGGTCGTCGGTGTGGTGCGAGACGACGAGGGCTCCGTCGACGTTGCCCCCCATGAGGTAGGCGATGGTCGTGTCGAACCGCCCGCTCGAGCTGGCGAGGTGCAGGGTCAGGGCGTAGCCGGTGTCGTCGAGCACGCTCGAGATTCCCTGCACGATGGCGGCGAAGTAGGGGTCGCCGAAGAACCGCGTGGTGTCCTCCGGAATCACCAGGGCGATCGCCATCGCGCGGCGGTTCGCGAGCGAGCGGGCGGCGCGGTTGGGGGTGTAGCGCAGCTCGGCGATCGCCGCGGTGACGGCGGCGACCGTCTCGTCGCTCACGCGCGGCGATCCGTTGACGACGCGCGAGACCGTCGCGCGTGAGACCCCCGCCCGCTCGGCGACCATCTCGAGGGTCGGAGCGACGCGTGCGGCAGCGCCCTCCGTCGTCATGGGGGAATCCTACGGGCGCGGCTCGAGCGCGGGCGGAACGCTGCGCCCGGCGATCATCGCCTGGTAGAGCCGCCCGCTGCGCTTCACGGTGCGGCGCTGCGTCTCGTAGTCGACCCGCACGAGACCGAAGCGCTTGTCGTAGCCCCACGCCCACTCGAAGTTGTCCATGAGCGACCAGTAGAAGTAGCCGCGCACGTCGACCCCCGCGTCGATCGCGTCGACCACGGCGTCGACGTGCAGCCGCAGAAACTCGGCGCGCTCGGCATCGTCGACGACGCCCTCCACGTCGGGAGCGTCGGTGTAGGCGGCGCCGTTCTCGGTGACGTACAGCACGACGCCGGCCGGCCGGGCGTACTCCTCGTCGATGCGGCGCAGCAGGCGGGTGAGCCCCTCGGGCTGCACCTCCCAGCCCATGGCCGTCACGGGCAGCCCGCGCGGGTGGGTGAAGATGCCGTCGCCGGCGGGGAAGGGCGAGAGCTTCGGTCGCTCCGACGGCGCGGCGCTCGACAGCGGTGCTGCGGCGGGCGGATGCGCGCTCACCGCATCGCCGTGGTAGTAGTTGACCCCCAGCGCGTCGATGGGTGTCGCGATCGCGGCGAGGTCACCGTCGTGCACCGACAGGCGCAGCCCGCGGGCCTCGAGGTCGGCCTCCAGGTCGGCGGGGTAGGCCCCGCGGAAGATCGGGTCGAGGAAGAGCCGGTTGTGCTGGGCGTCGATGCGCCGCGCGGCGTCGAGGTCGGCGGGGTCGTGCGGGTCGACGGGGTCGGCCACGGTCATGTTGAGCGTGATGCCGAGGTCGAGCGACGCATCCAGCGATCGCAGCCGCTGCGTGGCGAGGCCGTGGCCCAGCAGCAGGTGGTGCGCGGCGTCGAGCGCACGCTGCGGGCTCTGCTCGCCGGGCGCGTGCTCGCCGCTGAGGTAGCCGAGGAAGGCGGAGCACCAGGGCTCGTTGAGGGTCGTCCAGTGCTGGATGCGGTCGCCGAGCGCCGCGTGCACGTCGGCGGCGTAGTCGGCGAAGCGCAGAGCCGTGTCGCGGGCCGGCCAGCCGCCGGCCTCCTGCAGCGCCTGCGGCAGATCCCAGTGGTAGAGGGTCAGCCAGGGCGTGATGCCCGCCGCGAGCAGCTCGTCTGTCAGGCGCCGGTAGAAGTCGAGGCCGGCGGGGTTCGCGGTGCGGCCATCCGGCTGCACGCGCGCCCACGAGGTCGAGAACCGGTAGACCTGCACCCCGAGCTCGCGCATGAGGGCGACGTCGTCGCGGTAGCGGTCGTAGTGCTCGCACGCGCGCTCACCGCTTTCGCCGCCGACCACGGCGCCGGGGATGCGGCTGAAGGCGTCCCAGATCGAGTCGGCCCGGCCATCGCGATGGGTCGCGCCCTCGATCTGGTAGGCGGCGGTGGCGACGCCGAGCAGCAGCTGCGGCGGAATCGGGCGCGCGGCAGCGAGCGCCCCGGACGTCGGGGCGGGGGTGGTGGCGGTCATCCCTTGACGGCTCCTTGCATGATGCCGCTCACGAGGTGGCGGCCGGCGACGGCGAACAAGATCAACAGGGGGATCGTGCTGAGGATAACTCCCGCCATGACGATCGAGTAGTCGACGAAGTAGTTGCTCTGCAGCAGCGACAGCGCTACGGGCAGGGTCGGGTTCTGCCGGTCGAGCACGATGAACGGCCAGAAGAAGTTCGTCCAGGTGGCGATGAAGGTGAACAGCGCAAGCATCGCCGCGGCCGGGCGTGCGGCGGGAAGGGCCACCGACCAGAAGGTGCGGATCATGCTCGCGCCGTCGACGCGCGCCGCCTCGATGAGCTCGTAGGGCAGGGCCTGGCTCAGGTACTGCGTCATCCAGAACACCCCGAACGCGCTGACGACGGCGGGCAGGATGACCGCCCACAGCGTTCCGGCGAGCTGCAGCTGGCTCATCGCGATGAAGAGGGGAACGACACCGAGCTGGGTCGGCACCGCCATCGTCGCGATCACGAAGACGAGCAGCCCGTTGCGGCCGCGGAAGCGCAGCTTGGCGAAGGCGAAGCCGGCGAGCGTCGAGAACAGCACGACGGATGCGGAGACCACGCTCGACACGATGATCGAGTTGCCCAGCGCCCGCCAGAAGTTGACCGCGTCGGCCGCGAGCACCGCGGCGGCGTTGCTCAGGAAGTTGCCGCCCGGCCACCAGACGATGTCCTGCTGGTTGATGGTCGAGGCATCGCCCGAGCCGATGAGGAACGACCAGTAGAGCGGGAACATCGAGCCGAGCAGCACGGCGGTGAGGAAGCCGTAGCCGAGCCAGCCGGGGCGCTGGCCGTTGTCGAGCCCCCGGCGTCGGCGTGCCGAGGTGGCGGGGCCGCGCTCGAGGAGTCCGTATCCGGTGCTCATGATGCCCTCGCGATCGAACGGGTGATCACGACGTTGAGGAGGCCGACGACCACGATGATGAGGAAGAGCAGCCAGGCCACGGCGGCGGCGCGGCCGAAGTTCAGCTGCCCCCAGCCCAGGTTGTAGAGGTAGATGGTGATGGTCATCCACTGGCTGCTCGCGCCGCCCTGGCCCGCGGTGTCGTAGAGGCGCGGCTCGTCGAAGATCTGCAGTCCGCCGATCGTCGAGGTGACGATGACGAAGATCAGGGTCGGGCGCAGCTGCGGGATGGTGATCGAGAAGAACTGCCGCACGGTGCCGGCGCCGTCGATCATCGCCGCCTCGTAGTAGTCGCGCGGGATGGCCTGCATGCCCGCGAGCAGGATGAGCGCGGTGTAGCCGGTCCAGCGGAAGTTCACCATCGTGGCGATCGCGATGTGGCTCGGCAGCACTTCCGAGTGCCAGCCGATCGGGTCGATGCCGAGGTCGCCGAGCAGATTGTTGATGAGCCCGTACTGGTCGCCGAACATGTTGCTGAAGATGAGGGTCACGGCGACGGGCGCCACGACGTAGGGCAGCAGCACGCCCATTCGCCAGAAGGTCTTGGCGCGGAGGTTGCGATCGAGCACCGCGGCGATGACGAGTGCCAGCAGCACCTGGGGCACGGCCGAGATGAGGAAGATCGAGAAGGTGTTGCGCAGCGCGATCCAGAACGGCGGGTTCGAGAGCACGAACGCGAAGTTGTCGAAGCCGACGAAGTCGCCCTGGCCGCCGATGAGGTTCCACTCGTGCACCGAGACCCACGCCGTATACACGAGGGGGAACAGCCCGGTGACGGCGAACAGGATGAAGAACGGCGAGATGTAGAGGTACGGCGAGACCTTGACGTCCCAGCGCGAGAGCGTCTGCGAGAACGCGACGCGGCGCACGGAGCGCTCGGTGGCGCTGGCAGTGGCGGTGGTCATGGTGTCTCCTCGGCGGTGAGGGTGCCCGGGGGCCGCAGGTGGGCGGCCCCCGGGCGGGTGGTGGTACTAGAGGGCGTTGACGTCAGCGACGAAGAGCTCCCACGAGCTGTCGATGGTGTCGGTGCCATCGACGTCGACCCGGGTGAGCGCCCGCTGCAGGGCGTCGTTGATCGGGAAGTACTTCACGCTCTTGAACGGCGCGACCTCGATGGCCTGCGAGCGCTCGATGAGGATCTGCCCGACGGGGGCGTTGTTGAAGTACTCGTTGGTCGCCTCCTGCAGCTCGGTCGACTCGTACGCCTCGACCTGGCTCGGGAAGGTGCCCGCGGCGGCGAAGGCGCTCATCTGCTGCTCGGGCGCGGTCAGCCACGCGGCGAGCTTCTTGGCCTCCTCGATGTTCTGGCCCTGGGCCGGAACGGTCAGGTACGAGCCGCCCCAGTTTCCGCCGCCCCCGGGGAAGACATTGGCGACATCCCAGCCGGTGACGTCGGGAGCGTTGCCCGAGATGACACCGAGCATCCAGCCCGGGCAGAGCATCGTCGCGAACGCGCCGTTCGAGAGACCGGCGAACCAGTCGTCGCTCCACTGCGCGAGGTGCGCCGAGAGGCTCTCCGACGCAGTCAGCACGTCGGTGTAGATCTGCTTGACCTCGGGGTTCTCGGTCGCGATGACGGTGCCGTCGGCCTCCTCGTAGGCGTACTCGACCTGGTTGATCATGCCCTGGTAGATGGCGCCCGCGGCGTCGAACCAGGCGGCACCCGAGGCGTCGACGTACTGCTGGCCGACCTCGAAGTAGCGGTCCCAGTCACCCTCGAGCAGCGCGGCGACCTCCTCGCGGTCGGTCGGCAGGCCGGCGGCCTCGAACAGGTCGGCGCGGTAGCACACGGCCTGCGGGCCGATGTCGGTGCCGTAGGCCACGAGGCGACCGTCGGCGTCGGTGGCCGCCGCGGTCTTCCAGTCGACCCAGCGGTCGGCGACGGCCGGGTCGCTGAGGTCGGCGAGCTTGTCGCTGTACTGCATCATCTCGGCGAACCAGTCGACCTCGACGGCCTCGATGTCGGCGAGGCCGCTGCCGGCGCCGAGCTTGGTGAAGAAGTTGTCGCGCGCCTCGTTCGAGGTGGCGGCCCGGTTGTGCACGATCGTGATGCCGGGGTTCTCGGCCTCGTACTGCGCGAAGAGCTCGTCGGTGTAGCCGAAGTCGTTGAAGGTGGCGACGGTGAGGGTGATCTCACCGCCTTCGGCACCGGGGTCGGTCGCCGTGCTGCAGCCGGTGGCGATGAGGGCGATCGCGGCGGCGCTGGCAAGGGCGGCGCTCGCGGTGGTGCGACGTGAACGGATCACGGTTCACTCCTTTGTGTGCGTGGGTGGTGGGCGTGAGAGCGCTCTCATCTGGTGGCATGAGAGCGCTCTCACGTTTCCGGGAACACTACGCAGGTCGCGACTGGAATGTCAACGCAGGTTCCAGACTCTCGTGAAATCCCTGATCAGACGTGTCATCCGGGATGCCCTCTAGACTCGAGCCGTGCCCTCACGCCGCCCGTTCCGCCGTGCGACGCCGCCCGCCGCCGTCGCTCTCGCGGGCATCCTGCTGCTCGCCGCCTGCGCGACCCCGCGCGACCCGGTGCCGCCCGCGGGCGCCCCCAGCACGACCCCTTCGCCGACCCGCTCGGCGACCCCCACGCCCACCCCGACCCCCACCCCGACGTTCGACCGCGCGGCCCGCTCGGTGGATGATCCGGCCTCGCTCTGGGTCGTCTCGAACAAGCTCCGGCCGCTCGACCCGCTCGACTACGCCCCCGCCGACATCGTGCGCGTGCAGGTGCCCTACACGAACGAGCCGTTCCTGCGCGCCGAGGCGGCCGCCGCGGTCGAGGCGATGTTCGCGGCGGCCGAGGCAGAGGCCGGGCTCCGCCTCCAGTCACTCAGCACCTACCGCAGCTACAACACCCAGGTGCGGGTCTACACCGACATCGTCGCCACCCGGGGGCAGGACTACGCCAACCGCCGCAGCGCCCGCCCCGGCCACAGCGAGCACCAGACCGGGCTCGCCGTCGACATCGGCTCGGTGCCGGCCGCCTGCTCGCTCGACCCCTGCTTCGGCGACACCGCCCATGGGCAGTGGCTCGCGGCCAACGCCTGGCGCTTCGGCTTCCTGCTGCGCTACCCCGAGGGGCTGACCCCGATCACCGGGTTCGACTACGAGCCCTGGCACTACCGGTACGTCGGGCCCGAGCTCGCGGCCGAGCTGCACGAGACGGGCATCCGCACCCTCGAGGAGTTCTTCGGCCTGCCGCCCGCTCCGGACTACGCGGGCTGAGCCCTTGTCGCGGCACCCGCGCCGCGACTAGCGTTCGCGCATGGAGTACACGCGCAGCACGACCGTCGCCGGAGACCGCAGCGCCGTCGCCGCCCTCTACGTCGACACCGCGACCTGGCCCGCATGGCAGCCGGCGCTGCTCTCGATCGAGGTTCTCGAGGGCGCCCCGCCCGCGACCGGCGCCCGCTCGCGGCTGACCTTCCGGCGCGGCCGGTCGGGCACGATGGTCATGACCGAGACGATCGAGAGCAGTGCGCTGCCCGAGCACTGGAACGTCGTCTACGAGGTCGCGGGCGTGCACAACGTCTGCGAGACGCGGTTCGAGCAGAAGGATGCGAGCACGACGCTCATCGAGCAGCGCAACGTGTTCCGCTTCAGCGGGTTCATGCGTGTGGTCGGCGTGCTCTTCGGCCGCAGCTTCCCGGCCGAGACGCAGCGCTCGCTCGACGCCTTCCGGGCCTTCGCTGCGGAGCGGCTCGGCGGCGCCTAGCCGTCGCCGTCAGGCGACCGCGCTTGCCAGGCGCTGCACGATCTGCTCGACGACCGGCCGCGGTGTCGCCAGGATCACGCGCACGTGTCCGGCCCCGGCCGCGCCGCACGCCCGCCCGTCGGTCACGGCGAGCCCGGCGCGCTCGCGCAGCGTTGCGGCCGGGTCGTCTCCGAGCCCGAGTCGCCTGACGTCGAGCCAGGCGATGTACGTGCCCTCGGGCATCCGGTAGCCGACCGCGGGCAGGTGCTCGCCGAGCAGGTCGCGCAGCGCGCGGCGGTTCTCGTCGTAGTAGGCGACCGTCGCCGCCAGCCAGTCGCGGCCCTCGCGATAGGCGGCCGTGTTGGCGATGATGCCCAGGATGCTCGCCCCGTGCCCGGCCATCGGCCCCAGCTTCTGCCACACCTCCGCGTCGGCGTCGTTCGTCAGGATCAGCTGGGCGGCCTTCGTGCCCGCCAGGTTGAAGGCCTTCGAGGCGCTCGTCACGGTGATGCTGTGACCCGCGGCGGCGGCGCTCACGCTCGCGTAGGGAACGTGTCGCGCCCCATCGAACACGATCGGCGCGTGCACCTCGTCGGCGAACACGCGCGCGCCGTGCCGCTCGACGACCGCGGCGAGGGCCTCGAGCTCGGCCCGCTCGAACACCCGCCCACCCGGGTTGAGGGGGTTGCAGAGAACGACGAGTCCCGCGCCGGCGGCGAGCTCGCGGTCGATCGCGTCGAGGTCGAGCGTCTGCCGAGCGCCGCCGTGCGGATCGGGAGCCTCGGCCAGCGGCACCTCGATGACGGTGCGGTCGTGGCGCTTCGGCACGGTGAGGAACGGCATGTACGCGGGCGTCGGCACGATCACCGCCGAGCCGGGCCGCGAGAAGTGCTCCATCGCGACCTCGAGGCCGCTGATGACATCGGGCAGGTGGTGCACGCGGCCGCGCGGCACCTCCCAGTCGTAGTGGTCGCGCATCCACGCGCTCGTCGCGGCGGCGTGCTCGGTCGCGACGGCGCGCGGCAGGTAGCCCAGCTGCCCGCCCGCCACGGCCGCGTGCAGCGCGGCCGTGACCGCGGGGGCCGTGCCGAGGTCGCTCTCAGCGACCCAGGCGCCGATCGTGCGGGGGAACATCGTCCACTTCATCGAGCCCTGAGCGCGCAGCTGCTCGGGGGTGAGGGCGTCCCACTGCGCAAAGAGCGCGGCACGGTCGACCGCGCCGACGTCGGCCGGCAGCGCGGCGCTGGCGGGATCAGGCGAGTGCGGCATCCACGATCTCCTTCGCCTCGGCCTGCACGCGCCGCAGGTGCGCCTCGTCGACGAACGACTCGGCGTAGATCTTGTAGACGTTCTCGGTGCCGCTGGGGCGCGCGGCGAACCAGGCGCGCGCGGTGACCACCTTGACGCCGCCGATGCCCGCGCCGTTGCCGGGCGCCGCGCTCAGCCGCGCCGTGATGGGGTCGCCCGCGAGGGTGTCGGCCGTGATGCTCGCGCCGTCGAGCTTGCCGAGCGCCGCCTTCTGCGCGGGGGTGGCGGCAGCATCCACCCGCTCGTACACGGGTGCGCCGAAGCGGCTCGTGAGGTCCGCGTACAGCGCCGAGGGCGTGCGGCCGGACACCGCCGTGATCTCGGCGGCGAGCAGGGCGAGCAGGATGCCGTCTTTGTCGGTCGTCCACGCGGTGCCGTCGCGGCGCACGAAGCTCGCGCCCGCGCTCTCCTCGCCGCCGAACGCCACCGAGCCGTCGATGAGCCCCGGCACGAACCACTTGAAGCCGACGGGCACCTCCCACAGCCGTCGGCCGAGGCTCGCGGCGACGTGGTCGATCATCGTCGACGACACCAGGGTCTTGCCGATCGCGGCGTCGGCGCGCCAGTCGGGGCGGTGCCGGTAGAGGTAGTCGATCGCGACCGCGAGGTAGTGGTTGGGGTTCATGAGCCCGCCGTCGGGGGTGACGATGCCGTGCCGGTCGGCGTCGGCGTCGTTGCCCGTGAGCAGGTCGAAGTCGTGCCGGCGGGCGACGACGCTCGCCATCGCGCTCGGGCTCGACGGATCCATGCGGATCTTCTCGTCCCAGTCGAGCGTCATGAACGCCCAGCGAGGGTCGACGTTCGGGTTCACGACGGTCAGGTCGAGCCCGTAGCGCTCGGCGATGAGCGCCCAGTAGCTGACGCTCGCCCCGCCGAGCGGGTCGGCCCCGAGGCGAAGGCCGCTCGCGCGCACCGCATCGAGGTCGAGGATGCTCGCGAGGTCGGCCACGTAGTGCTCGCGGTAGTCGTACCGCTCGGGCGTCGGCCGCGCATCCCGCCGCACCTCGCGGTTGCCGCCCGCGATGAGGGCGTTGGCGCGCTCGGCGATCCACCCGGTGGCGTCGCTGTCGGCCGGGCCGCCGTGCGGCGGGTTGTACTTGAAGCCGCCGTCGCGCGGCGGGTTGTGGCTGGGGGTGATGACGATGCCGTCGGCGCGCGCGGCCGGGGTCGGCACGCTGCCGGTCGCGCCGCCGGCGTTGTAGCGGATGATCGCGTGGCTCAGCGCGGGCGTCGGCACCCAGTCGTCGTTCGCATCGACGAGCGCGGTCACGCCGTTGCCGGCGAGCACCTCGAGCGCGGTGCGCAGCGCCGGAGCGCTGAGTGCGTGGGTATCGGCACCGATGAACAGCGGACCGCCGATGCCCTGGCTCGCGCGGTACTCGACGATCGCCTGCGTGATCGCGGCGATGTGGGTGTCGGTGAACGCGCCGTCGAGGCTCGAGCCGCGGTGCCCGCTCGTGCCGAACGCCACCCGTTGGGCCGGATCGTCGAGATCGGGCACCCGGTCGGCGTACGCGCCGAGCAGGGCGTCGAGGTCGACGAGGTCGGTGGGCTGGGCGGGGGTACCGGCGCGGCTCATGCGCCCATCCAACCACCGCGACGCCGACGGCGGGATGCTCGGCCGTAGACTGCCCAGCGTGACCAGCCAGCCCGACCTCACCCCCCGGTACAGCTACCTGGGCCCGGCCGGCACCTTCACCTGGCAGGCCCTCGGACAGGTGCCCGAGGCCGTCGGCGCCGAGTGGCACCCGGTCAGCAACGTCGGCGAGGCCCTCGACGACGTCGTCGCCGGCCGCAGCATCGCGGCGATGATCGCGGTCGAGAACTCCGTCGAGGGCGGGGTGAGTGCGACGCAGGATGCGCTCGCGACGATCCCGGGCCTGCGCATCGTGGGGGAGTACCTCGTTCCCGTCACCTTCAGCCTCGTGGCGGCGCCCGGGGTGGCTCTGGGCGATGTGCGGGTCGTGGCCGCGCATCCCGTCGCCTACGCGCAGTGCCGCCGCTTCCTCGAGGGCGCGCTGCCCACGCACGGCCACCTGCCGGCCGCGTCGAACGTGGCCGCGCCGCTCGGACTTCTCGAGCCGGGGTCGGTCGCGCAGGCGGCGATCGCGCCCCCCGGCATCACTGCCCTGCACGACCTCGTCGAGCTCGCCGCGAACATCGGCGACAACGCCAATGCCGTCACGCGCTTCGTGCTCGTGAGCCGCAGCCGCGCGATCCCGCCGCGCACGGGTGCCGACAAGACGAGCATCATCGCCGAGCTGCCCGACGACGCCCCCGGTCGGCTGCTCGAGATGCTCGAGCAGTTCGCCACGCGGGGCGTCAACATGAGCCTCATCGAGTCGCGGCCGATCGGCGACGCCCTCGGGCGCTACCGCTTCGTCATCGACCTCGACGGCCACGTACACGACGAGCGCGTCGCCGACGCGCTGCTCGGCCTGCGCCGCTTCAGCCCCAACGTCATCTTCCTGGGCTCGTACCCGCGTGCCGACGCCCGTCAGATCGAGGTGGTGTCGCAGTACGGCGACGAGGTCTTCACGGATGCGCGCGACTGGCTGCGCGCGATCCTCAGCGGCGAGCCCGACGGGTAGAAGGGCCGCGGCGCCCAGCCTGCAGGGTTACACGCCGCGCGGCACCCGCACCACGAGCGACGCCGCAGCCACGCGCACCGCGATCGCCGTGACCTCGCCCATGGCCTCGCCGTCGATCTCGAACTCCTCGGCGCGCTCGAAGGCGAGCGTCATGCGTCGGCCCTGGAAGTACCGCAGGGCGCGCACGGTCTTGTCGGCGGCCAGGATGCGCCGCCCCAGCTTGCTGCGCTGCAGCACGCCGTTCTCCCACGCCACGGCGTAGCCCACCCGCATCCAGCCCCAGAGGTTGCGGGGCCGCATCGCCACGACGTCGAGCAGTCCGTCGTCGATCTCGGCCTCGGGCAGCAGCAGCACACCGCCGGGCAGAGTGCCGCAGTTGCCGATGAGCAGCGTGTGCACGGTCGTGGCGCGCTCGGGGCTGCCGTCGAGGGTGTAGCGCACGCGCACGGCGTCGACGTCGCGCACGATGCGTGCGGTGGCCTCGACGTAGGCGAGCCAGCCGACCCTCTTCTTGAGCTCGGGGTTGGTGGCGCTGATCATCTTCGCGTCGAGCCCGATTCCGACCATGACGACGAAGGCGTGCGTCTCGGTGCCGCCGTCGGCGCGGGTGATCTCGGCGAGCCCCACATCGATGGCGTGGTCGACGCCGGTGGCGGCGAGGCCCACCGACTCGGCCATCCGGCTGATGGGCAGACCCAGGTTGCGCGCGAGCAGGTTGCCCGTGCCCGAGGGAACCAGCACGAGCGGGATGCCCGAGTCGAGCATCCCCTCGGCGACCGCGCGCACCGTGCCGTCGCCGCCCGCGGCGATGACGGCGGCGACACCGGCGGCGATGGCCTCGCGCGCACGCCCCTGGCCCGGGTCGTCGACGCTCGTCTCGAGCCACAGCGATGGCGCCCAGCCGGCCTCCTGCTCGACGGTCGCGACGGCGGCCCGCAGGGCGTCGGCGTCGACCTTCACCGGGTTGACGACGACCGCCGCGCGGGCGCGATCGGGTGCGCCGCCGGGGCTGCTCATGGCGTCAGGGTAGAGCATGCTGCTTGGCGGCCGCGTGCCAGACTAGAGGCGTGATCGACCCCCAGCTGCTGCGCGAGAACCCCGACATCGTCCGACGCTCGCAGCAGGCCAGGCGGGCGGATGCGCAGCTGGTCGACGCCGCCATCGAGGCCGACCGGCAGCGGCGCGAGGCGATCGCCGCCTTCGAGTCGCTGCGGGCCGAGCAGAACGCCCACGGCAAGCAGGTCGCGGCCGCGCCGAAGGAGCAGAAGGCCGCGCTCGTCGCGCAGGCGCAGCAGCTCGCCGCCGACGTGAAGGCCGCCCAGGCCGCGGCGACCGAGGCCGAGGCGCGGTTCGCGGAGATCGCGGGGGGCATCCCGAACGTCATCATCGACGGCGTGCCGGAGGGCGGCGAGGACGACTTCGTGACGCTGCGGGAGGTCGGCGCGAAGCCGACGTTCGACTTCGAGCCGCGCGACCACCTCGCGCTCGGCGAGCTGCTCGACGCGATCGACATGGAGCGCGGCGTGAAGGTCTCGGGCTCGCGCTTCTACTTCCTCAAGGGCGTCGGCGCGCGGCTCGAGCTCGCGCTCATGACCTACGCCCTCGACACCGCGCTCGATGCCGGGTTCACCCCGCTCATCACCCCGACGCTCGTCAAGCCCGAGGTCATGAGCGGCACCGGCTTTCTCGGCGCGCACGCCGATGAGATCTACTACCTGCCGAACGACGAGCTCTACCTCACGGGCACGAGCGAGGTCGCCCTCGCCGGCTACCACGCCGACGAGATCATCGACGTCAGCGCGGGGCCGCTGCGCTACGCGGGCTGGTCGACCTGCTACCGCCGCGAGGCCGGCAGCTACGGCAAAGACACGCGCGGCATCATCCGCGTGCACCAGTTTCAGAAGCTCGAGATGTTCAGCTACATCGACCCGGCCGACGCCGAGGCCGAGCATGAGCGCCTGCTCGCGCTGCAGGAGGGCATGCTGCAGTCTCTCGGCCTCGCCTACCGCGTCATCGACACGGCGGCGGGCGACCTCGGCTCGAGCGCGGCCCGCAAGTTCGACGTCGAGGCCTGGGTTCCGACCCAGGGCGCGTACCGCGAGCTGACGAGCACGAGCAACTGCACGACGTTCCAGGCGCGGCGCCTCGGCGTGCGCTTCCGCGGCGAGGGCGGCAAGACGGCCCCGGTCGCGACGCTCAACGGCACGCTCGCCACGACCCGCTGGCTCGTCGCCCTGCTCGAGACCCACCAGCGCGCCGACGGCTCGGTCGTGGTGCCGGCCCCGCTGCGGCCCTACCTGCGCGGCCTCGAGGTTCTGGAGCCGGTGGGATGACCGGGCAGCGCATGAGCGAGCAGCGCCCGGCGGGCACCAAGCTCATCGCCCTCGACATCGACGGCACCGTGCTGCACGAAGACGGCACGCTGCCCGACGCGGCGCTCGCCGAGGTGCACCGCCTGCGCGACGCGGGCCACGAGGTCATGCTCGCGACAGGCCGCTCGGTCGCGATGACCATGCCCGTGCTCGACCGCCTCGACATCACGCCGGCCTACGTCGTCGCCTCGAACGGCGCCATCCTGCTCAAGCGCGACCCCGATGCGCCGACGGGCTATCGGCGCCACCACGTCGAGACCTTCGACCCCACCGAGGTGCTGACCAGCATCCGCCCGCACCTGAAGCACGCCAACTACGCCGTCGAGGACGAGACGGGGCTCTACCGCTACACCGGCTGGTTTCCCGACGGGGCGCTCGGCGCGGTGAGCGAAGAGGTTCCGTTCGAGCAGCTGTGCGCCGAGCCCGCCACGCGCGTGGTCGTGATCTCGCCCGGCCACGCGATGGACGAGTTCCTCGCCGCGGTCGAGCTCATGGGCCTGCACCAGGTGAGCTACAACGTCGGCTGGACGGCGTGGCTCGACATCGCGCCCGACGGCGTGAACAAGTCGACGGCGCTCGAGCGGGTGCGCTCGGCCCTGGGCATCCCGGGCGAGCACGTCATCGCGATCGGCGACGGCCGCAACGACATCGAGATGCTCGCCTGGGCGGCCGGGCATGGCGGGCGCGGCATCGCCATGGGGCAGGCGCCCGAGGAGGTGCGCGCGGTCGCCTCCGAGGTCACCGCGCGCGACACCGACGACGGTCTCGCGCAGGCCCTCGCGACCGTCTGATCGGGATGCTCTCCGGGGGTTCCCTGCGAACGCATAGCACCCCCTCCCGGGCTGCGCAGCACCTCGTCGGCTAGACTGGAAGACTGATGTCCAAGGAGGGCTGTCCGAGCGGCCGATGGAGCCAGTCTTGAAAACTGGTGGGCAGCAATGTCTCGTGGGTTCGAATCCCACGCCCTCCGCTCGTGCCAGGCCCGCCCGCGGCTCAGTTGCCACTCCGAGGGGGAAACCATGACCGAACCGATCCGTGACCGCGCGACGCGGTCGCTGCCGACGGCTCCCGTGCGGCACGGACGGCAGCGTCGTTCGCGCGCCATCACCACGATCCTCACCACCGTGGCCGCCGCGCTCGCCGTCGTCATGGTCAGCACCGTCTCGGTCGCCGCGATCACCGTGGCCCAGTTCAACGCCAACATCGACGTCGTCGACCTCGAGGTTCTTCCCGGCCAGGAGGCCCGAGAGATCCCCACGGTCGGTGAGTGGGAGGGCGGGTTCAACGTCCTCATCGTCGGCATCGACAACGAGCCCGGCCAAGCCGACGCTCGTGACCGCGGCGGCGCGACCCTCAACGACGTGAACATCCTCGTGCACGTCGCGGAGGACCAGCAGTCGGCCGTCGCCGTCAGCATCCCGCGCGACATGGTCGTGCCCATCCCGTCGTGCCCCGACCCCGAGGGCGGGCGGCCCTCCGCCGCGATGTCTGCCCAGCCGATCAACGTCGCCTGGTCGTACGGCGGGCTGAACTGCGTCGTGCTCACGGTCGAGGCGCTCACCGGCCTCACCATCCCGTACGCCGGGGCGATCTCCTTCAACGGCGTCGCGCAGCTGTCGAACGCTGTCGGTGGCGTCGACGTGTGCATCGACGCGCCGATCCGTGACCGGAACACCGGCCTCAACCTGCCCACCGCCGGCACCCACACGCTCGTCGGCGGAACGGCCCTGGCGTTCCTCCGCACGCGCTACGGCGTCGGCGACGGCAGCGACCTCGGCCGCATCAGCAACCAGCAGGTGTACCTCTCGTCGCTCATGCGCAAGGTGCAGAACGAGGGCGTGCTGACCGACTTCAGCAAGCTGTACGGCATCGCCCAGGTGGCCACGTCGACGATGCAGCTCTCGAGCAGCCTCGTCAGCCTCGACACCATGGTGTCGATGGCGCAGGCCCTGCGGAACGTTCCGACCGAGAACATCGTCTTCGTGCAGTACCCCGGTCGCACGGGCGGAACGGGCGTCTACACCGGCAAGGTGCAGCCGCTCACGCGTCAGGCCGACGAGCTCTTCGATCGCATCCGCAACGACGAGCGCTTCGTGCTCGAGGAGGGCAACACCGGGGTGGGCTCGGAGGTCGACCCCAACGCGCCGGTCGCCGAACCGACGCCGACGCCGACTCCCACCGAGTCGCGGCCGCCGAAGAACGGCAAGGTCGAGCCCGAGCCGACCGAGGAGCCGACGGTTGCGCCGGTCGAGCCGACCGAGTCCGCCGACGTGCTCGAGGGTGTGCAGGGCCAGACCGCGGCCGACTACACCTGCTCGGTCGCGAACTGACTGCGGGCATCCCGTGCCGCGGCGACGCTGTCGGCCGGTATAGTGGAGCCCGCATCAGGAGACGTCGCATAGTCCGGTCGAGTGCACCACCCTGCTAAGGTGGAGACCCCGTTTAGGGGTCCGAGGGTTCAAATCCCTCCGTCTCCGCGGAGCCTGGTCTGCGTTTCGAGCCCGTTCGGGTGGGAGTCGCGGGGCTGGTAGGCTCGAAGACGCTGGTTCTGGCCAGCATGCGCCCGTAGCTCAATGGATAGAGCATCTGACTACGGATCAGAAGGTTAGGGGTTCGAGTCCCTTCGGGCGCGCCACTTCAAGGTGGGGTGAGATCGTGAATCGACGCGAGGCGATCCTCCACATCGGAACCCACAAGACGGGAACCACTGCCTTTCAGGCTGCTCTTCGGCGGAGCCGTGAATCACTTCGCGCCGCCGGTGTTCACGTCGTGGCCGACATGGAGTCAGGCCAGTGCCTCTCGTTGGCGAACGAGGCCGTGCGCGAGACGTTGATCTTCCCTGCCCGCACGGGCAACCCTGATCTGCTGCTGCCAGAAGCCCGTCGTTACGCCCGTCGATGGCTTCGCGAACAGTTTGCATCCGAGCATCCACGCGTAATCGCCTCGCACGAGGCGTTGAGCTTCGTGCGGACGGAGGCGGAGGTGCGTCGAATCAAGCGGCTCATGGCGGGCCGCCGCGTGACCGTCATCGTGGTGCTGCGCGATCCGGTCGCGTATGCCCGCTCCTTCGCCGAGCAGCTTGCCAGCATGGGGTTCGCGAGCGAAAGCCGGTACGCCAGCTCGTTTATGAACGTCTCGCCTCGGTCGTGGTTGCTCGACACCGATCGCCTCCTGGCGGTGTACCGGCGAGTCTTCGGCCGTCGGTCGGTGATCGTTCTTGACTACGACGAGGTGCGTCGATCGGGGTCGGTGACGCGAACGCTCTGGGAGGTGGCGGGGCTGCCCGTTCCGGAGGATCCTTCTGTGCTGGATGCGTGGGAGAACGTGTCGGCCGCGAAGCCGCCGCACCCACCCGCTCGCCGGTGGGCGCACCGCGAGTGGGAGTGACGGTGACGTCAGCCTGAGGCGCCCGAGCGGCCGGCCTGCAAGGTCGCGATGTGCTCATCGCGAGCCCGAATCTCGGCGTGCAGGCGATCGACCTCCCGGTGGAGCTCAGCGGCGACGCGATGCGCCCGTTCCGCCTCCTCGCGCTCACGGGTGAGCGTTTCCGTCGCGTCTGCTGTCGATCCCAGCAGTGCCTCCGCGGCGTGACGCGCCCCTGTCTCGCGTCGAGCGACCTCTCGTAACTGCTCGACCAGCGCTTCGAGCTCGGCGATTCGTGCGTCGTCGCTCACCGGTGCCGACATCCGAATCAGCGACGGATCGACGATCTCTCGCCATGCCTGCTCTGCGGCCGCTCGAGTCACGCGATCAGAAACGAGGGGCCCGAGAACCGACCACAGGTAGTCGAAGTCGATCGCAAACCGAGGAAAATTGACGATGATGGGTGTCACACCGGCACTCGAGACAACGTCGAGAAGATCCCACAGACCCTTTCCGAGGGTGTTGGCGACCGCGTCGGCCGTGGTCTCCGCGACGACACCGCCCGCGTGGATACCCCACGAGTCCCACTTCCATTCATCGCCGCTCGTGGCGATGGCTCGGTTCAGCCGATCGCGAACCGACCGGCTCATGCTGGCGTCGCGGCGACGACGGATCGGCACGATCACTGCGTCGTAGCTCGCGATCACCGACGGATCAAGACGATGGACGTACTCGAAGGCCCACGGGTCTTTCTCTACCTCGAGATCGGGCCTGCTGCCGAGTCGTGCCTCGAGGCCCGCTGCGGCGTCATCGTGCCACGGGCCATCTGGTACTCGAAAGCCCCACGCACCGAGCAGACGCACCAACACCGAGGTGCCTGAACGCCCCGGCCCCGCAATCGCGATTCGCACAGCGACCCTCCCCTTTGTCGGGCTCATGGTAACGGCAGGGTGCTCGCTAGGCTCGGTCGGCGTGACCGTGCTCGTGCTCATCGCCATCGTCGGTTTCGTCGCCCAGCTCATCGACGGCGCCATCGGCATGGCCTTCGGCATCACGTCGACCACCATGCTGCTCATCGTCGGCTACGGCCCCGCCATGGCCTCCGCGGTCGTGCACCTCACCGAGATCGGCACTTCGATCGCGAGCGGAGCCTTCCACCTGCGCTTCGGCAACGTCGATCGCGCGGCGCTGCTGAAGGTCGCGGTGCCCGGGGGCATCGGCGCGTTCGTCGGGGCGATGCTGCTCTCGTCGATCGACCTGAGCGCTGCGCGCCCCTGGACGGCGACGCTGCTGCTCGTTCTCGGAGTCGTGATCCTGCTGCGGTTCAGCCGCGTCGCGATCCTCGGAGTCACCCGCCGCGCCCGTGCTCGCTGGCTCATGCCGCTGGGTCTCGCCGGCGGGTTCGTCGACGCGACCGGCGGGGGAGGCTGGGGCCCCATCGTCACGACCACCCTCACCGCGTCGAACGCGCTCACGCCCCGCAAGGCCATCGGCACCGCGAACACGGCCGAGGTCGTCGTGGCGCTCGCCGCCAGCGCGGGGTTCCTGATCGGTCTCGGCGCGAGCAGCATTCCGTGGGATGCGGCGCTCGCGCTGCTCGTCGGCGGCATCATCGCCGCCCCCATCGCCGCCAAGCTCGTCAGCATCGCGCCGCAGCGCATCCTGGGTCTGCTCACCGGCACCGTCATCGTGCTGCTCAACGTGTACCAGCTCGCCACGGCGCTCGACGCCCCCGACGGCATCGTCATCGCCGCTCTCGTCGTGGGCCTCCTCGGCTGCGCGGTCGCGGTCGGCGCGGGCGTGCGGGTGCACCTCGCCGAGCCGCGCGCTAACGGGAGCGGGAGCGCGAGCGGCGGAGCGTCGACCGGGGAGTCGGCGGCGGCGTCAGAGGCGCCGGGCGAGGATCCGCTCGAGCAGCGCCGCGACTGAGGCCTCGAGCGGCTGCGTGCCGTCGAGCCGCAGCTGCGGCTCGAGCGGGGGCTCGTAGGCCTGACCGAGCCCGGTCATCTGGGCACCGCCCTCGGCGCGGGCCCGGGCGTACAGCCCCTTCGGGTCGCGCTGCTCGCACACCTCGAGGGGCGTGTCGACGAACACCTCGAGGAAGTCGTCGTCGGCGAACCGCTCGCGGGCCAGCTCGCGATCGGCGCGGAATGGCGAGACCAGCGAGACGAGCACCACGAGCCCCGCATCCAGCATCAGCTCGGCGACGCGCGCGACGCGCCGCACGTTCTCGCGGCGGTCGTCCGGGGTGAAGCCGAGGTCTTCGCTGAGCGTCGACCGCACGGTGTCGCCGTCGAGCGTGAAGCTGCGCACGCCGAGATCGAACAGCCGGCGCTCGAGCTCGTCGGCGATCGTGCTCTTGCCGCTGCCCGGCAGCCCGGTCAGCCACACGACGACCCCGCGCAGACCGTTGAGTCGCTCGCGCTGCGCGCGGTCGACCGCGAAGGCGTGCCGGGACACCTCGCTCTCGCGCTCGACCGATCGCACGATCATGCCCGCGGCGACCGTGCGGGCGGTGCGGCGGTCGACCAGGATCACGCCCCCCGTGTGCCGCGAGGCCTCGTACGGGTCGAGCACGAGGGGCCGATCGCACACGAGCTCGACGCGGCCGAGGTCGTTCATCGCGAGCGGGCGCCCGCCGTGCTCGTCGCCCGAATCGATGTCGACGACCGAGCGCACGAAGTCGACGCGCACCGGGGTCTGGGCGGGGCCGCACCGCAGCAGGTAGCTCTGGCCCATGGCGAGCGGGGTGTCATCCAGCCACACGAGGTCGGCGAGCCAGACGCGCTGGGGCTGCACGGGGTCGTCGGATCGCACCAGCACGTCGCCGCGCATCACGTCGAGCTCGTCGGCGAGCCGCACGGCGATCGACTCGCCCTCGGCCGCCCGGTCGAGGGCGCCCATGCGCTGCAGCTCGACGACGGTGCTCGTCGTGCCGGTGCGCGGCACCCGCACCGCGTCGCCGACGGCGATCGCTCCGAGCCCGATGCGACCGCCGTACCAGCGGCGGCCCTCGTGGCGCGTGACCGTCTGCACGGGGAGGCGCAAGGGCGCCGGTGGCAGATCGGGGGATGCGGGCTCGATGCCGTCCGTCGCGCCGAGCGCCTCGACGATGGTCGGGCCCGCGTACCACGCCGTCTCAGCATGCCCCGTCGTGATGCCGTCGCCGCGCACCCCGCTCGTGGGCACCCAGTCGATGGTCGTGAAGTCGTGGGCCGCGAAGCGGGGCTCGGCCTCCGCTCGCAGGGCGGTCACGCGGGTGCGCGCGTCGTCGACCCGGTCGATCTTGTTGAGCGCGACGATCAGCCGCCGCACCCCCATGCGGGCGCAGATGGCGGCGTGCCGGTACGACTGCCGTCGGATGCCGCGCTCGGCGTCGATCACGAGCACCGCCACGTCGGCGAGCGATGCCGCCACGGCCATGTTGCGCGTGTACTGCTCGTGGCCGGGGCTGTCGGCGATGATGACGCGGCGCCCGTCGGGCAGCACGAGGTGCCGGTACGCGACATCGATGGTGATGCCCTGCTCGCGCTCCGATGCCAGGCCGTCGGTCAGCAGCGAGGGGTCGAGCACGCCGTCGCGCGTCGCGGCCTCGATCTCGTCGATCGGCACGCTGTCGGTGTCGACGAGCAGGCGACCGAGCAGGGTCGACTTGCCGTCGTCGACGGCGCCGCAGATCACGGCGCGGATGAGCGCGGGCGCGGCGGGGGTGGCGGGCATCAGAAGTAGCCTTCCTGCTTCTTGGCCTCCATCGACGACGAGCCGGTTCCATCGATCAGTCGACCCGCGCGCTCGGAGCGCCGGTTCTGCTCGAGCTCGGCGATGATCGCGGCGACGTCCTCGGCCTCCGAGGCGTCACCGGCGGTCAGGGGGTAGCACCCGAGCGTGCGGAACCGCACCCGGCGCGGGCGCACCTCGGCCGGGTCGACCGGGTAGCGGTCGTCGTCGATGGCGATGAGCTGCCCGTTGCGCTCGATCGTGGGCCGCTCGGCGGTGAAGTACAGCGGCACGACCTCGAGTCCCTCGCGGTGGATGTACCGCCACACGTCGAGCTCGGTCCAGTTCGAGATCGGGAAGGCGCGCATCGTCTGGCCGGGGGTCAGCGCCGCGTTCACGGTCGTCCAGAACTCGGGTCGCTGCGCCGCGGGCGCCCACACGTGCCCCGGCTCGCGCAGAGAGAACATGCGCTCCTTCGCCCGCGAGCGCTCCTCGTCGCGGCGCGCCCCGCCGAGGGCGACGTCGAACCGGCCCTCGTCGAGCGCCGAGCGCAGCGCCACCGTCTTCATGAGACGGGTGTACTCGTCGGCGCCCTCGCGGAACGGCGTGACGCCCGCGGCGACGGCCTCGTGGTTGGTGACGACGCGCAGGTCGAGCCCGAGCTCGGCTGCCCGGCGATCGCGGAACGCGATCATCTCGCGGAACTTCCACGTCGTGTCGATGTGCAGCACTGGGAACGGGATACGCCCGGGGGCGAACGCCTTCGCCGCGAGGTGCAGCAGCACCGTCGAGTCTTTGCCGATGCTGTACAGCAGCACCGGCCGCTCGAACGCCCCGGCCGCCTCGCGGATCGCCCAGATCGCCTCAGCCTCGAGCGCGTCGAGAACGCGGGACGCCGTGAAGGTGGCCGGAGAGCGAGAGGGACGTGCCACAACAGCAACCCTAGGCCTCGCATCCGGCCCGGAGACGGAGGCTCTGCCCGGCTCAGCAGAGGATAATTGCCACAATGTCATCTGCACTCATACGGGAGGCCGCTTCGGCACTCGCTGGAGGATCGCTCGTTGCCTTCCCCACAGAGACGGTGTTCGGCCTGGGCGCCGACGCCTTCAACCCGGCTGCCGTCGGGCGCATCTTCACTGCGAAAGGCCGGCCCAGCAACCACCCGCTCATCGTGCATGTCAGCGGCGTCGACAGGCTGCGCGATGTGGCTGCCGAGGTGACGCCGATGGCTGCTGCCCTCGCGCAGTCACACTGGCCGGGGCCCATGACGCTGATTCTGCGTCGTGCGGGGGCCGTGCCCCTCGCCGTCACGGGAGGCCAGGAGACGATCGGCGTTCGGGTGCCGAATCACCCGGCCGCACTCGAGTTGCTTCGGGCCTTTGAGGAGATCGGGGGGCGGGGTGTTGCGGCGCCGAGCGCAAACCGCTTCGGACGGGTCTCCCCGACGACCGCCGCCGCCGTGCGCGCCGAGCTCGCCGACGTGCTCGACGCGAACGACGTGATCCTCGATGGTGAGCAGAGTGCCGTCGGTATCGAGTCGACCATCATCGATTGCACAGGCACGAGCCCCGTGATCTTGAGGCCTGGTGCGATCACCACAGCGATGGTGGAAGACGCCACGGGCCTCACGCTGGCGCAAGCCGCAACCTCCGTTCGCGTGAGTGGGTCGCTGCCATCTCACTATGCCCCCAACGCCGAGGTGGTCGTCGATGGCACTCCCAGGTTCGGAGATGGGCTCATTGCGTTGCGGCAGTACGCCACCCCGGCGGGGGTGGTGCGCCTTGCAGCGCCCTCGTCGCCCGAGGAGTACGCGCATGACCTCTACGCCGCCCTCCGCGCGGCGGATGCTCACGGTCTTCGTCGGGTCGTCGCCATCACCCCTTCGGGCACGGGTATCGCCGCCGCGATTCGAGACCGCTTGACGCGCGCAAGCCACCCCACCCGACCCTAGGGTTGCGACCCGGCCGATCTGTGCCGACGAGCGCGCGGCGCCACTGACGCAATACGCACATCGGGACGACCCGCGACTTCTCGGTGACGCGCTGAATGCGATTCACTAGGCCGCTCGTGCTCTCGCACGGGCACCGCCCGTACGGAGGAGCCACCCGTGTCGATCACTACCCGCCGACTCGCCGCCGGCCTCGCCGGAGCGTCCGCGATCGCCGTGCTCGTCGGTCTCGCCGGAGCCGCGCCCGCCGCGATGAGCGCGCCCGGGTCGAACAAGGTGACCATCTGCCACCGCACGCACTCGGTCACCAACCCGTACCGGATGATCACGGTGAACGCGAACGCGGCCGATGGGCTGGGGCGGGCGGATCACACCGGGCACGATCTCGCCTTCGAGCTCGACGGCACGACCTACCCCGTGTTCGACCCCACGGTGACCTACCCGCCGAACCGGAAGCACTGGGGCGACATCATCCCGCCTGTTCGATCGAGCCCGGGGCTCAACTGGACGGCTGCGGGAGCGCAGGACATCTACAGCGGCACCGGGGCGGCGTACGGGCTCTGCACCCGCATGTCGGCCAAGCAGTTCTTCGACGTGGAGGTCGCGGCGCTGCCCGATGACCTCACCCCCGAGCTGCGGGAGGCGGCGCTCGACGAGATCCTCGCCGACCTGGATGAGCAGGACTCGATCGACGACGCCGCCCTCAAGCAGGAGCTCGGAATCACGTCGTTCGCCGAGCTCGACCCTGCCGCCCTGCCCGCCGCGTTCGAGAACGCGCCCTCACGCCCTCGCGGCCCGCGCCCGCCGGCCGGGTACGGCCCGCAGATCGGGCAGCAGAAGCTCGCCGTGGTGGTCTGGTGGGACGCCGACCGCGATGGCGACTACGACGAGGACGAGCTGCCGGCCGAGAGCATCACGGTGAGCATCCAACCGGTGCTCACCGAGACGCTCGCCGCCGCCCTCGCCCCGGCTGTCGGTGAAGTGACGACCGACGCCGATGGCGAGGTCATCGTCGAGTCGCTCGACGCCGGGCAGTGGGATGTCACCGCGACCGCGCCCGACGGCAGCGACGTCACGTGGGACTCCGAGGGCTCGGACGATGGTTCGGCGCAGGTCGACGTTCCCGCGAACTCGGCGGGCTTCGCGTGGGTCGGCCTCGTCCCTGTCGACACGGGAACCGGGGGCGGCACCGATGGGGGAACCGATGGCGGCACGGATGGCGGAACCGGCGGGGGAACCGACGGGGGAACCGACGGCGGCACGGATGGCGGAACCGATGGCGGAACCGACGGCGGAACCGGAGACGGAACCGACGGCGGCGCCGGAACGGACGGTGAACTCAGCCCCGAAGACGACACGGCTCTCGCGAGCACCGGCGCCTCCGCGACGACCCCTCTGCTCGTCGGCCTCGCAGCGCTGCTCGTCGCCGTCGGTGCCGCGCTTCTGCGCACCCGCACGCGGCCGCGCGGCCGTCACGCCGCTCACTAGCATGGGGCGGTGACCATCCTGCGCCTCTCCGACGAGGTCGCGTCCGCTCTCGCGGATGCCCGCCCCGTCGTCGCCCTCGAATCCACGATCATCAGCCACGGGCTGCCCCGGCCGCGCAACCTCGAGGCCGCACGCGAGTTCGAGAGCATCCTTCGCGAGCAGGGCGTCACCCCCGCCACGATCGCCGTGCTGGACGGCGTCGCCCGCGTCGGCCTCGATGACGAGGGCGTGCGCCGCATCGCGGAGGAGGACCTCGCGAAGGCGAGCGTGCGCGACCTGCCGATCCTCGCGGCACGTGCGGCGAGCGGTGCGACGACGGTCGCTGCGACCGCGCATCTCGCGGCGAAGGCGGGCATCCGGGTGTTCGCGACCGGCGGCCTCGGCGGCGTGCACCGCGGCGCGAGCGAGACCTTCGATGAGTCGGCCGATCTGTCGACGCTCGCGGTCACGCCGATCACGGTCGTGTCGGCGGGCGTGAAGAGCGTGCTCGACATCGCCGCGACGCTCGAGCGGCTCGAGACCTACTCGGTGCCGGTCGTCGGCCTCGGCACGACGGTGTTCCCGAGCTTCTGGCTGCGCGAGAGCGCGTACACGCTCGACTGGGCGGTCGAGACGCCCGAGCAGGTCGCCGACGTCATGGCGGCGCACGACGCGCTCGGTCACACCCAGGGCATCGTCGTCGCCAACCCGATCCCGGCCGACAAGGCCTGGCAGCGCGACGAGCATGACCGCGTGCTGGCGACCGCGTTCGCCGAGGCCGAGGCGCAGGGCATCCGCGGCAAGGCGGTCACGCCGTTCCTGCTGGGCCGCATCGTCGAGCTCAGCGAGGGCCGCAGCCTCGAGGTGAACCTCGACCTCGCGCGCAACAACGTGGCCACTGCCGGGCGCATCGCGACGGCATGGGCGGCCCGCTCCGCGCAGGCCTGAGTCGGGGCGCGACGTGAGCGGCGCGCGGGCGGTGGTCGTCGGCGACGTGATCGACGACATCATCGTCGTGCCGCGCGGGCCGATCCGCACCGACACCGACACCGCGGCGAGCATCACCCGGCACCCCGGGGGCAGCGCGGCGAACACCGCCGCGTGGCTCGGCTGGCTCGGTGCCGCGGTCGACGTGGTCGGCTGCGTCGCGGCGGCGGATGTCGAGCGGCACGCCGCTGCGCTGCGCGGCATCGGTGCCGTGCCGCACCTGCAGGGCGACCCGGCCCGTGCCACCGGCACGATCGTGATCGTGGTCGACGGCGAGACCCGCACCATGCTGACCGATCGCGGCGCGAACGCCGGCCTCGACCCCGCGGCGATCGATGACGGCATGCTCGCCGAGGCAGGCGTTCTGCACCTCACCGGCTACAGCCTCTTCGACGCGCTGAGCCTCGACGACCTCGCGCGGCTCGCCGACCGCGCTCGCGCCGCAGGCGCGCTCGTGACCTTCGACCCCGGCTCGACGGGGTTCATCGCCGATTACGGCCTCGCTGCGTTCCGGCGCGCGCTCGACCACGTCGACCTGCTGCTGCCGAACCTCGACGAGGGGCGCATGCTGTCGGGGGAGGACGACCGCGCGGCGGTGGCGGATGCCCTGCTCGCGCACTGCCCCGCCGTCGTGCTCACCGGCGGCGCGTCGTCGGTGCTCGTCGCGCGGCGCGGGCAGCCGGCCGTCGAGGTGCCGGTCGAGGCGCAGCGCGCCGTCGACCCGACCGGCGCCGGCGACGCCTTCACCGCGGGGCTCATCGACGCCCTACTGGGCGGCACCGGCGACCTCGTCGCGGCGGCCGCCGCGGGCGTGCGCTGCGCCGCCGTGGCGGTCAGGCAGGCGGGTGGTCGTCCGCCGACGATGGGCGCGTCGGGTTCGGCGGGAGAGGCGGGCTCGCCGGAGTCGGCCGCGCGCTGACAACAGCCCCCACGCTCGCCGCGATGACGGCGGCGATCGCGAGCAGCTGAAGCGGGGTCAGCAGCTGCCCGAGCACGATGAGCCCGGCCAGCGCCGCGACCGCCGGCCCGAGGCTCGAGAGCACGCCGAACACGCGCGTCGGCATGGACTTGAGAGCGATGAACTCGAGAGCGTAGGGCACCGCCGATGTCATGATCGCGACGCCCACGAAGGCCAGCAGCAGCATCGGCGCGGCGCGCACGCCCTCCACCGCCGGCACGGCGCCGAGCGGCACGACGAGGGCGGCGGCGATCACCATGGCCACCGCGAGCGCATCGACACCCCGGGCGTGTGACCCGAGGCGCGACGACGCGACGATGTAGAGAGCCCAGAAGACGGCGGCGCCCGCGGCGGCGAGCACGCCCACGAGGGCCAGCCCGCCCTCCGACCGCTCGAGGCCGAGCAGCACGATGCCGGTCGCCGCGAGGGCGACCCACAGGAGGTCGCGCGCGCGACGGGTGCCCGCGACGGCGACGGCGAGGGGGCCGAGCAGCTCGATCGTCACGGCGACGCCGATCGGGATGCTGTCGATCGCGAGGTAGATCAGCGCGTTCATGCCGCCCAGGCCGAGGCCGAGCATCCCGACGCCGATCCAGGTGCGCCGCCCCCAGCCGGCCACGCGGGGGCGGATGACCGCGAGCAGGATCACCGCCGCCAGCAGCAGGCGCAGCGCGGCCGCGCCGAGCGGGCCCACCTGGTCGAACAGGGTGCCGGCGAGGGCGTTGCCGAACTGCACCGACAGGATGGCGAGCACCGCGAGCAGCACGGGGCTGGCTGCTCGACCGGGAGGACGCGGGGGCACGAGTGCGAGCATCGCACATGCGAACGGCCCGTGACGCTGTCAGCAGCGCGTCACGGGCCGTTCGAGGGTGCGTCGGAGGTCAGTTCTCCGAGTCGTCGTCGACGCTCGCGGGGGTCTGCACCGAGGCCGGGCTGACCGGCGTGACGGGCGACGGCGGGGTGACCGGGCTCGGCGGGGTGACCGGGCTCACGGCCGAGGCGACGCTCGGGGTCGAGCTGGGGTCGGGGCTGGGGCTCGTCGACGGGTCGGAGCTGGATGACGGGTTCGGGCTCGAGGTGACCGCGGGCGAGACGATGCTGTCGCTCGTCACGGTGAAGTCGAGGGGGGTGGTGCCCTTCACGTCGTCGCCGGGGAGCGTGATGCCGGGAACGTCGATGTTCGTGGCGCCGGCGATCAGCGGGATGGCGTTGGCGGTGGTGACGGCTCCGGCCGCCACGACGCCCAGGCTGAGGGCTCCGGCGGCGCCGACCGCGATCCAGTTCTTCGCGTCCATGGGGTTGTCCTTTCGTCGTGGGGGAGTCGGGAGCTGTCGCTCGCTGTCCTCCGAGATGACTCCATCGTGGGCGCCGTGCATGAGATGACGAGGAGGGTTCGATGAGAGCACTCTCATCTGCGACCCGGCGCGCTCGGCACCGCGCAGCCGCGCTCAGCCCCGCTTGGCCGCCTTCACCACCTCGTAGGCGGCGAGGGCCGCCGTGCGCGACGCCGCGAGATCCACGATCGGCCGCGGATACGCCGGCGAGTCGAGCTCGGGCACCCAGCGTCGCCGGTACGTGCCGTCGGGGTCGAAGCGCTCGGCCTGCAGCACCGGGTTGAAGACGCGGAAGTACGGTGCCGCATCCGCCCCCGACCCCGCGACCCACTGCCAGCTCGCGGCGTTGCTGGCCTCGTCGGCGTCGACCAGGGTGTCCCAGAACCACTCCTCACCGATGCGCCAGTCGATGAGCAGGTTCTTCGTCAGCAGCGAGGCGACGATCATGCGCACGCGGTTGTGCATCCAGCCCGAGTGCCACAGCTGCCGCATGCCGGCATCGACGAGCGGGATGCCCGTGCGCCCCGACTGCCACGCCTCGAGCACGGCGGGGTCGGGTGCCTGCCACGGGAACGCGTCGAAGTCGCGGCGCACGTTCTCGGTCGCGATCGTCGGCTGATGGAACAGGATGCTGTACGAGAACTCGCGCCACCCGATCTCGCTGAGGAACTTCGGCCGGTTCGCGATCGCCGCCGGAGAGAGGGGGCCGCGCAGGCGCGCCCACACCTGGTGAGGGCTCAGCTCGCCGAAGCGCAGGTGGGGGCTCAGGCGGCTCGTCGCCTCGATGCCCGGCTCGTCGCGCCGGTGATAGAGCGGCAGACCGTGCTCGACGAAGTGCTCGAGCCGCGCCCGCGCACCCGCCTCGCCCGGCGTCCAGGCCTCGCGCAGCCCCGCGGCCCAGTCCGGCCGGGTCGGCAGCAGGCTCCAGCTCTCGAGAGTGGTGCCGTCGAGCGCGGTGCCGTCGATCGCCAGGCCCGTGATCGACGCGGGGGCGGGCAGGGGCGCGCGCGGCTCGTCGGCCGCGAGGCACGCCCGCCAGAAGGGGGTGAAGACGCGGTACGGATCTCCGGCCCCGGTAGTGATCGTCCACGGCTCGAACAGCAGCGAGGCGCCGAAGCTCTGCACCTCGAGGCCGTCGGCGCGCAGGTGCTGCTTGAGCGCCGCATCCACCTCGCGCAGCGCGCCGTAGCGGCGGTTCCAGTACACGGCTCCCGCCCCGATCTCGTCGACGAGGGCCGGGAGGACCGTGCCGGCCGCGCCGCTGCGCAGCGCGAGCTGCGCGCCGCGGTCGGCGAGCTCGGTCGCCAACGCGGTGAGGCTGCCGTTCAGCCACCACCGGCTCGCCCCGCCGAGCGGGCGCGCGCCCGGCGACTGCTCGTCGAGCAGATAGAGCACCACGACCGCGCCGCCGCGCTCGACGGCGGCGGTGAGAGCGGGGTTGTCGGCGATGCGCAGGTCGTCGCGCAGCCACACGATGCTGGGGGAGGTCGCCATGCCGGTCACGCTAGCGAGATCGCCCGCGAGTTCGCTGGTGCTGTGCAGGGGCCGCGGGCCGCGCGGGCTCAGTCGCGCAGCCGACGGCAGAGCTCGGCGAGCTGCACGAGCTCATCGGGGCTCAGTCGGCTGCCGACGCGTCGCGCGATGGCGTCGATGTGGCTGACGGCCACGCGCTTGAACAGCGCGTAGCCCTCGGGGCGGAGGGCGACGATCGTGCCCCGCGCGTCGCTCGCATCGGGCAGCTTCTCGACGAGGCCCCGGCTGGCGAGCCGGTCGATGAGGCGGCTGACGCTCGGCTGGCTCAGCAGCAGGTGCGGGATGAGATCGCGGATGCGGAGCCGCTGCTCGGGCGCCCGCGACAGGTTGAACAGCACGTCGTACTCGGTGAACGAGATCTCGGTGGTGGGGAACTCGGCGGTGAGCTGCCGCAGAACGGCGACCTGCGCGCGGAACAGCGACTCCCACGCGTCGACCGCGAGCGCCCTCTCCGTCATGGCCCAACTCTATGCGCCGGAATGGGGTTATGGGATGCACGGGCGCTCGATCCCCGCAGGCGCGAGGGCGGGCCGCTCGGGCATGCGAAGGGCCGGTCGCCGAGGCGAGCGACCGGCCCTCTTCCCTTGCACCAAGAGTGTCCTGCAATCACATTCCGCGTCTCCCGCCACAGCAAACGATCGACGCGGGACGAATCTATAACGGAACGGTAACGGTGTCTAGTTATCGAACCGTTATTTTTTCCTGTGAACGCGCACAGATGCGGTCCTGCGAGCGACCAGAAAGTGAGCAGAATTGTGCAACTCTGCAACCGATTGCAGAGAACCGCGAAAACTCCTGGAGATAGCGCGGATCCGTCACGATCATGGGGTCTTTGCGGAAAGCGAAGGCCCATTGCGGGAGGCATGGTTCGTGATGGTTCTGTTATGGAACCGGTACTAGCGCAACCGGTTGCGAAGGGGCTACTGTCAGCGTCGCTCCCTACGAGCACCGGGAGCGAGGGCTCCTGCTCACGAAAGGAAAATGACTATGGCAGTTATTAACCGGAAGGTTGCTTCCGCTGCGGGAGTCGCGACCGTCGCGACCCTCCTGTTCAGCGGGTGCGCCGCGGGTTCGAGCGACGCCGGTGCCGGCGACTGCTCGGAGGTCACTGAGATCACCTGGCTCGGCACCATCAAGGTCGAGATCCAGGACCAGTTCACCGACGCGATCGAGTTCTACAACGAGAACAACACCGACTGCGTCGCGGTCGAGATCCTCGAGTCGCCCCAGGACGTGCCGTTCCTGCAGACCGTGACGACCTACTACGAGGCCGGCAAGGCCCCGACCATCATGACCGCGCTGCAGGAGCTGCCCGACATGGCGCCGCGCGTCGTGGACTGGAGCGGTGACCCGCTCGCCGAGCTCGCCGCCGACGGCACGCTCGACGTCGCCACCATCGACGGCAAGGTCGTGGGTCTCCCGATCACCGCCGAGGCGTTCGGCCTGCTCTACAACAAGGCCGTCCTCGACGCCGCCGGTGTCGACCCCGCGTCGATCACCACCCGCAGCGAGCTGGCCGACGCCTTCGACGCCGTCGCCGAGACCGGTGTCGCGCCGGTGCACTTCTCGGGCCTGTGGTGGTCGCTCGGTGCCCACTTCACCAACGTGTACCACGCCAACGCGGCCGACACGGTCGAGGGCCGCCTGGCCATCCTCGACGAGCTCAAGGCGGGGTCGAAGAGCCTCAGCTCCGACCCGGTGTTCGAGAACTGGCTCGAGACGTTCGACCTCCTCAAGGAGAACTCGATCGACTCCGCCAGCATCGCTGACACCGACTACGACCTGGGTGTCGAGAACCTGGCCGTCGGCGACGCCGGCTTCTGGTTCATGGGCAACTGGGCCGAGCCGAACCTGCTCACCGCGACGCCCGACGGCGAGTTCGGTGTCATGCCGGTTCCGATCAGCGACGAGGCCGGCACCTACGGCAACGACTCGATCTCGGTCGGTGTTCCGTTCTACGCGATGATCGACGCCGAGCAGTCGACGCCGGAGCAGCAGGAGGCCGCCAAGGCCGTGCTGAGCTGGTTCCTCACCACCCCCGAGGGGCAGGCCTACTGGTCGGGTCCGGTCGAGGAGGGCGGCATGAACTTCATCCCCGTCTACGACGGCTTCGAGGTCACGCCGAGCACCTTCATGGCTGCGGAGATCGCTGAGTACATCGCCGCGGGCAAGACGCTGCAGTGGGTCAACAGCGCCTACCCGGCCGGTCTGCAGGAGGCGTACGGCGCCGCCGCGCAGAAGTACTACGACGGCGTGAGCGACCGCGCCGCCTTCGCCGCCGAGCTGGAAGCGGCCTGGGTGGAGTAACGCCCACGTCCCGGGGGTCGGCACGGGTGCCGGCCCCCGGGATCATCATCGA
>OFDN01000162.1_pt1 | contig 65662 bp, 76 predicted proteins | sample 1520971 | NCBI WGS metagenome assembly OFDN01 (sample SAMEA94257418, study PRJEB24077) | hot springs metagenome | biome: Aquatic biome; feature: Geographical feature; material: Water | place: India | collected 2012-06-12 | depth 5 m
CGCCGTCGCACCGCGCCCGCCGCGCGCGCCCGGGCAGGACGTCTGACCGGGCAGCGCGCCTCCGGTGTCACCCTCTTCCGCGCAGGGAGCCAGCAGGACGCGCTGTGCGCGTCAAGGTCCGCTCACTGGCAGGTCAACATCCGGGTGGCAGCGTCGTAGACGCACGACTGAATTGTCGGCGTGCCAGCAGCGCTGTTCAGGTGCCGGACGTCGTACACCGTGCCGTAGACATCCGCGATCTGCGCCTCGAACTCCACGCCCTCGAACGTGAGGGTGCAGGTTGTTAGCGATTGCAGCGTCGCCGTGGTGCGGTCCAGCACCTCCTGGAACCCACTCATGTCCTGCTGCTTTGGCGGCAGCGCTATGGCGTATTGCAACGGCTTCACGTTGGTCCAGGTCGTAAAAATCTCTTTTCGGGTTTGTTGGGCGGAGCACTTGATCACGTGAGCTTGAGGCACCCCCGTGGAGGTGAAGGACGCCACCGCGAGCACGGTGAGCTCGTCAGGCTGCGGCAACTTGGATACAACGTCCCAGACGCGGTCGATCAGCGGCACCGCACTGTCCCGCTCGATGTCCTTCAGCACCTCTTCGAAATAGTCGTCGACCACGTTTGGCTGCCCCGCCAGCGCGAGGGCGCCCAGCGTCCCGAAATCACGGACCTTGGTCACATCGGTCGCGACCCTGGTGCGCCGGTTGAATGACTTGCGCTCGACCGCCATGAACACCGACGGGCCATCGCGGCGCAGCAGAATGTAGGTCATTTCTCTCCTCGACCGGCGACATCAACACGGCCGCGACCGTAAACGTAGCCGTTGGCGGCGTCATCCCTTCTTGCCTGATGCGGGTCAAGAATCCATCCAGGGACGCGGCTCCTCGGGACGGGCCACCCGGGTTCTGAAAAGCGCCGTGGACACCGTCCGGCGCGAACCGCCGCAGCAGGCGGTCGACTATGACATCTCCTGCCTCCCAACCCCTGAGGCCCGCAGCGCGTTCATGGAGCCCATCTTCACCACGGCGCTCGAGCGGCACCTGCCTAAGGGCTTTAAGCTGCACAGCGTCCCGCCCTTCGCACCGGGCCAGATGGGCAACGGCGGCGTGCGCGGCCATGGAGATGGAATCCACCGACAAGGTCTGGGAGTGCTCGATCGACCTCGCTTGGCACTCGCAGAGAGGCCTCAGCCAGTTGCCCGCCCCACCCCGTCCGTCAAGCCGCTCTGGACAACGGCGGAGCCGCTTCCGGGCACCCCGGTCCTCCAGATCCCCGGTGCGGCCGTGCAGGTGGCGCAAAGGCCATGACGCCGCGGTCCGCTGAGATGAAAGCAGTCCCCGACCAGGAATGGTCGATCCCCGTTGGTCGTCGGGATGGCCGCATCGGGACCGGGGTGCGCACGCACGGGCCGTGGCGGGCGGCGCCGGATCCGCGCGCCCGCGGTGGCCATCCGCACACCCGGGGCGTCGCTTGCTTTCGCTCGGCACGCCGGTGGGCGACCATGCTCCGAACCTTCGGCCAATATGCACAATTAGAGTTCATATTCGCCGCGCCATGGGATGGAGGCTGGTCGGTCAGGGGCCCGGCGTGCCCCCGGGCGATGATGCGGCGGCGCCCCGACGGCGCCCACCGTTCCGACAGCGTGTCGGCGTGCCACGTGGCACGCCACGGCAGCGGAGCTGTCCAAAGCCGCCGACGGCGCGGCGTCATGGTGACGGCGCCAGCGTGCGCGGCGGCGGGCGTGGTGGTCTCGGGCCCCGCCGGAGCGGCCGTTTCCATGGTGCCGATGTCCTCGACGCTGCCGACGCTCCCGATCGCGCCGCCACACCTGGTGGCGTCTTCGGCCGCGCCGTCCACGACGGCCGACATCGTGGCTTCGGAGGGCGCGGTCGTCCTGGCGGGCTTCGCCTTTGCGGCGGCGGCTCGTCCGTCAATATCCAGCGAGTACCCGCGAGCCCAGACGGTGGTGATCAGGTTGCCGAGCCCCGCCGCCTTCAGCTTCTTGCGCAGCTTGCAGACAAAGACATCGACGATCTTCAGGTCCTCACCCTCTCGGTCATCGTCCAGGCGCGGATCGCCGTACAGGCACGAGATGGCGTAGGCCTTCATGATCGGAGCCCCCGCGTGGCGGGCCAGGAGCTCCAGCAGTGCGAACTCGCGCGCTGACAGGTCCAGCGACTGGCCGTTGGCGAGGACCCGCTTGGCGTCGTAGTCGACGGTGAGGGGGCCGATCTCGAGCAGATGGTCGGGCGCGCCCGCGACGCGGCGGCACACCGCCAGCACCGTGGCCTCGATCTCGTCGAGCTCGGCCGACGCCGACAGGACCGCCGCCGCGCCATCCTCAAGCAGGCGGGCGGTCTCGCCGACGCTGCCCAGCACAATCAGCGCGCCCGCACCGTCGTGGCGGCTTAGGGCCTTCACGCCCTCGCACGCCTTCTCGGGGGCGAGCAGGACAGTGACGTCGTACCGGTAGGCGCGCACCCGGGCGCGCAGATCGTCTAGGTCGCACTGGCCGTACTCCCCGGTCGCCGTTTCGACGATGTGATCGCGGCCGCGCAAGGCGGAGGCCAGCGCATTAACGGCCCGGTTGGCTCGGAGGGGAGCGGTGCTGGCGACGAGAATCTTCATGGTGGCGCCCTCCCCTATCAGGCGGCCTTAGCCGCCAAGGCGGCCGAGGTGTTGTCCAAGGCGATGCGGTACCCGACGCCACCATCACCGACGCTGTCCGTGATCAGCACGGCTTCGCCGCTGACACCAGCGGCTCCGAGCTTCTGGCGGATTTTGAAGACGTAGACATCGAGGACCTTGCAGCCCTCGGGCGCGCTGTTCGGGCGGCCGACATACACCTCGTTGTGCAGAGCCCGCTTGCGCAGCGCGCGTCCGCCCGCCTTGATGAGTGCGGCGACGACCGCGCATTCCGTGGCGGTCAGCCCGATCTCCTCGCCGTCAACCAGAAAGCCGCGCCCGGGCAGGAACTCGATCCCAAACGCCAAGCGGACGTTGCGGATGCGCGGGCGCATGCGACGGCTCAGCGCCGTCAGCAGCGCGGGCAGGTCGGCCGAGGAACGCGCGATGCCGTCGGCTCCCGCGCGCAATAGCTGCGCCGAGGCGGCGCTGGTGATGACGCCGCCGGTGGGAAGCGCCAGCGCCCCGACTTGGCGGGTGGCCGCGGTCGTGCGCAACACCCGTATGGCTTCCAGGGATTCGGTGGCGGACATGGCGAGCACGACGGCGTAGGCCTCGGCCGCCCGCGCGGTCATCGTCTTCTTCGTCGCGGTCTTGACCGCGTGGCCAGCCCCGCCCAACGCGGCGCGGATAGCCTCTACGGGGGCGGCGGCCGCGCCCGTTATCACCGTGATGTCCATAGCGAACCCCAGAAAAACGACCAGACCCAGAAACCACCGAGCGGTCCCCACCGCTCGAGCGCGATCCCCATCGCACAAGGATAAGTTACCTTGGCAAAGCGTAAAAAGCAAGGAGTTAGAATTAATCTCGTCGTTCTATTTCTTCAGCACCAAGGATTAAGACGTTCATTTGTCAACGTTTTCCATGGCATCAGGGCTCGTTAACTTTATCAATGCGTCTTGCTTGTCAATGTTGATGCGTTTCGTTTGTCAACTTACTTGGATGCCGAAAACGCCGCCTCGTCGCGCGTCTCGGCCGCCCCGCGATCGGCGGGCGCGTCGCCGTCCTCCCAGAGCGCGGCCGCAGACCAGCGCCGCCGCGCCGCCGTGAACGGAACGACGCAGGCCGCGCGATCCGGGCTGTTGTCGCGGGCGGGTGCGGCGGCGCGGCGCGCTTTCTCGTTGGCCACCGCGCTCAGGTCGACGATGGCGGTCGGCGCCGACGGCCGCTGCGCAGTCCGGTGCACGGCCGCCGTGTCGGCGTCGGCGGCCGCGCGGGGCACCAGGGCGATCAGGTCCTCCGCACGGATGACCAGATCCACCACCACGCCTTCAGGCACGACGTCGCCGACGATCCATGCCAGGGACGTGGCCTCGCGGCGCAGCGGGCGCGTGCGGCCGAGCGCCTGGAGCATCTCGTTCTCGCGGTATTGGCGTTGACAAAGCGCCTCCCAGGCGTCGCACCGCACCGAAACCCTGCTGGTCAGTGTCGCCCCGTCGCGCATTTCCAGCGCGCGCGGCTCGGTGGTGTATGGGAAGCTGTTGCCGCCCGGGCGCGGCGCGTCGAGCTCGGAAAGGTCGTGCGTCCACGCGCGGGCGTAGGCGCGGTAGGCGCTCTGCGGCAGCTCCGGGCGGCCGATCAGGACCACGCCAGCGGCGGTGCGGTGCGCGTCGCAGCCCCGCTGGCCACCGTACCAGCGGCAGTCCCACCGTGCGCCGTCGAACGCCTCGGCCAACGTCTCCTGCACGACCGCCTTCGCTCCCACGGCTAGCAGACGCTGTCCCTCCGCCAGGTGCGGCGCCATGAGCGCGTCGATGGACGCCAGCGCGTCGGCAACCAGCGCCTTCATTGCCGCCGCCTTGGCGCGCTCATCGTCGGAGGCGTCCACCTGCGGGATGAGGGAGCTCTTGGTCAGCCCCCCGATGTGAACCCACACGACCGCTTGGTTGCCGATGAGGCGGCGGTCGGGAGTCAGCAGCTGGATGTCGTGGGTGCCGCCGAAATGGCGGTCGTACTCGTCGAGATCGGCGGTCGCGTCCAGCACCAGCGTCGGCGTCTCGGCCCACGTGTACCCCTCGCGCCACGCTAGCTCGACATGCGTGCCGTCCAGGGTGACCGACAGGCATTCATGACGCGCGTCACCCCGCTCCAAGCGGGCAATGCGCCCCTGAAGCAGCGTCCACAGTCGCCGCTCCTCGGCCGCAGCACCCGTCGCCTGCCGCTTGGCCGCGGACAGGATCTGCTCGTCGGTGGCGTTCGGACCGAAGGACGGCTTGGGCGCACAGTGGGCCCGCAGCGCGTGGCACGCCGCCTGGGCACTGCGGGCGTCGCCGAAGGCGCGTACAAGCGCGCGGGCGGGATCGTCGCCGCAGCCGAGCGCGGCGTCCACCGCCGCCGCGGCGCGCCGCCGCAGGGCCTCGGTATCGGCGTGTTCGGGCCTCGACGAGCGCGGCCGCAGGAGCACGGCCCGATCCAGGCGGGCGATGCCGACCAGCTGAGCCAGCGGCCGCTCGTCGAGCACGGTCAGCAGGGGCCGCTTGAGGGCATCGGGCAGCTCCCCGCCGTCGCCGCGCGCGAACCGGTGCACCATAAAGACGACGTCGGGGGCCCGCTCGGCAAGTCGCTCGCGCGACGCCCGCAGAGGGCATTGCGCCGCGTGGCGGCAGGTGACGGGCGCGCCCTCGGCGTCGCGGCCCGTGCACAGTCCGCTGGCCGACTGCCCCAGGGCGGCCACCCGCTCAATCAGGTCGCCGCGCAGGCAGCCACCGCGCGCCAGCCCGGTCCAGCGGCCGGTGGTCAGCGGCGCCACCCCCATGGCGTTGTAAAGGCCATCGGCCTCAATGGCGGCGAACACCGCTTCCAACTCCGACATGCGCGCATAGCTGTCGACGAGGTACACGACCGGGCGACCAGTCGCCCGGATCTCGCCGACGAGACGGGCCAGGGCGCGCGCGGTCATCGTGGTCTTCCCGAGACCTGTGTCGAGCGCGGCCAGCAGCAGCGACGGCAGCTCGGCGGCGGCCTTTTTCCGCGGTGGCCGGGAGCGTCCAGTGGCGCCCACAATCACGTCGCTCAGCCAAGCGTTCAGCGCGCCCTGCGCCGCGGTCACGGCCTGGCGCAGATCGGCGTCGGAGGTCGGCGCCAGAACCCGAGCGCGCTTACCCCGCCGCGCCGACATCGTCCGCGGGAGCATCCCGCGACTCTCAGACAGGAAATGTAAAATCTGTTCAACGCTGTCCGACGCGCGCCATCCGCGATTGACGGCAGCCGTTTGGGCGCAATACTGTGACCTTACCACGTTGACCTCCCCGAGGTGTCAGCCTCGGTATCGAAGATGCCCTCTGGCGAACTCCCCAGAACACCAAGAGGGCAGTGGACAAAGCGCCAGCAGAAACCCCAGACGCTGGCGCGTGGAACTGAAGACCCAGACTTCCGGTCCTTTCCCCAAGGACCACCCCCGGATGGTAGGCGCCGCGGTCCCTAACGCGGCGCCTACCGTTTTTTTCCGGGGAAACCACTTCAAGGTACGGTCACCCCGAGGAAATCGTCAAGAAAGCCGGGCGGATTCGGCTCGAATTTTCCTTGACAACATATTTGATTCTTGGGGTGGTCGGACGATTCGCGGCAAGGCGGCGACCGTCCAGTGGGTTGGCCGCGACCACTCCAGGCAGTTGGCGCCTGTGCCAAGGGCGTCCCCCGATCGTCCCCGCACGGTCCGGACCGCGCCGTCCCCTGCACGCCGAACAGAAGAAGCGCTGGTTTCACCGGACGTCACACCACCCGCAACACAGCGGCAATCAGGACCGCAACGGCGACCGCAGTGGCCGCCCTGCCCTAGGCGCCGCCGGAGGCGGTCTGGCGGCGGACGATGCCCAACATCCCGTCCGCGGGCGAGCCATATCTCAGGTGCGGGGCCAGCACGATGCAGCTGTAGGCTCCACTGCTGGCGGCGGACGGACGCCGACGACGCGCCTGATCGCCGTCTCGTGCACGCTGTCGGCGGCGTAGGCCATTTCGTCGGGGGAGGCGGGGGCGGTTCAATCCGCGAGCGCGGCGACAGGCCCTGGATGGCACCTTCCGTTGCCAGGCGCCCTACCCCCTCGTACACCGTCTCCTCCTGGCCACGAGGCGCCTGCGCAACGCCGACGAGCCGCGGGGGGCCGTCTACAGCTGTGCAGGGAGCCTGAAAAGATTGGGCATCGTGCCCTCCCCTCTTCCTCTCGGCCGCTGCCTCAACGTGGCCAGTGCTGGCTCTGCGCCATGTCCTTGATGCGGCACTCGAGCGGCGTCTCGACGATGCGGCTGTAGATCCCTTTGATGAACCGTCACCTGAAGCGACGTCGATGCCGTAGCGGCCGATCCACTTCTCCGGCACGACGCCTGCGGCTTCGGCGTTGGCGCAGGTCCGCGCTCAGGGCTCCGCTTCCGGTCGCCACACGGCCTCCCGGAGGCTCCCCTAGGTCCTTCTTCGCGGCGTCCGGCACGACTTGGCCGACCACCGAGTTGATGAGACGGCCGTACAACGAAGCGGGCGACACGGCGAACAGCGGGTATGAGCGTTCGAGCGCCATGAGATGAGAAAGGACCACACCGGACGGCGGCCCACGGGTCGATGCCCGCGCCGCCACGTCCACGGCCACTTCCGCGCGTTCGGCGTATGCGACCTCGGCGCCGAGGCGCACGGCTTCTTGCGCCAGCAGGACCTCGACCTCCCGGTCGTTCAGGTCGGCCAGCCAGGTCGGCAGGTGCCCACCATCCTGTGCGAGAGCCCCTAGTGCGGTGTCCGCGTCAGTGTGCGTGGGGCATGGCCTCCCTCGCGTGCGCTTTCAGCCGTGTGGCGCCCGCACCGGTCAGCGAAGCGTGACGCCCGGAGGGTCCGGAACGTCGTCAGGGCCATCGCTGTCCGACCCGATCTCCATGACAGCTGTGAAGTGCGGCGTCACCTTGAGTCGGGCCGAAGGACGCGCCCCATCGGAGCCGTGCCCGAGCGCGGCATCGGCCGCGTGGCGAAGGCGGTGCACCCGACCGCGGCGAGCGGCTGCCGTGTGCTGGCTGGGCTGGCCGCCGATGGCTTGGCGGACACGGGCTTGGGATTGACAGCGCAGTGCACGCGCAGCTTCACCAGCACGCTGGACAGGTCTTTCGGAGCCGACACCATGCCCACCCCGCCCCCTGCCCTATGGGCGCACAGCACGACACGGCCGTCGGCCGAGCGGCACGCGGCCAGACGCAGCGCTGGTCGGTCGCCGTTCGGGTTCGCAAGCGGAAGCACTTGGAGGCTGACGCGGACTCGCTTGGCCAGGAACTCTTCAAGACGGCTCAGGTCGGACCGCCCTCCCCCCTTGGCGTTGCACGCGGATAAGCCGCCCGATCCGGGAACACGGTCAGCCTGTCGCGGTGCTCCAGATCCTGCGTCGCGGTCACGAACGCCGTCGTGATGGTCTGGAGCGTGTTGAACCAAGCGGTATCCACCCGCCGCTGAAGCTCGGCCGCGCTCGGTGCGGGCGGCGCAGCGGCACCGGACGCGGGGATCGGTTGGCCTGGTCGGCTTCCAACAGAGGACAGTGCGGGTAGTACGCGGCGAAGCCGCTCTTGCTCGCCCCCGGAGAGCGCAGGCTGCGGCGGCCACCGAGGTCGTGCTCGCAGCCGAGGAACAGGTGCGGGAGCACCGCGGTGAACCGCTGCCGGTCAAAACCGAAAACCTCGCCGCCAATCGCCAGCGTGCTGCCGTTGAAGCTGAGCATGCGCGGGTCCACCGACGTCAGAGTCGCGGCCAGTCTGACGTGCCGCGAGAGCTCGTGCTCGCCTCGGGCCGCTTGGGGGTCAAAGGAATCCGACGACGATCAGTCCGCCACGACGAACGCGGTGAACGGGGTGCGGATCGAGATCCGCCGAGAGTGTGCCTCCGAGCGTCCTACCATCGGCGAAGAGCGCGAGCCTGCCGTCGCTTACGGTCAACTTCAGGCGCCCCGCCGCGCCGTTGGCCAGAGCCTTCCCGGACGTGGGGCGGCAGGTCGCCTGGCAGCGCCGCGGCAGCGGGCGCCGTCCCGTCCAACGCGGTCGCGGACACCATCTTGAGGACGCCACCAAATTGGCAGCCCAGGCGACCAGTCCCTCCAGCAAGCCGCCGGTGGATGCGGCCGGGTCGGACCGTCTGGACGCGCGACCGGAAGATGGCGCCGCCGAGGCGGCGGGTCCTGTCGGCGTGGTCCTGTTGCCCGTGAGCTTCTTGGCCGCCTCACTTCCTGTCGCGTCGGTGTTCGGCGAAGGCCTGGATCGACGCCTTCGCGGCCCACGAGCTGCCCATTGCCAGAGCCGTAATGCACTCGATCTCGAGCGCCCCGATGTTGCCCAGCGCGGTGGTGCTGACACGGCGGTCGCGCGGGTCGGTCTTGGTGTTGGCCGCGACCCCCGCCTCGAGCTCATGGTCGGCCCACTGCTGGAGGCTGATGCATCCCCCGTTCTCTACCGCCGCCCCGACGATGTCAAAGCCCTGAGGCGCCCCCTCTGTGTCCTCCCGGTGAGCGCAACGGCGCCGTCGGCGTGCTGATGCAAGCTGGCGTGCTCGCCCGCCCAGGGCGTCTGCAAGAGCTCCTCGACGGTCGCGTCAGGTTGCACCTCTGCCCGGAGGCGGGGTTGCGCGCCAATGGCGTCGCAGATGGCAACCAACGCGAACTTGGGCGCGAGGGCGAAGAACGGCATCTCGCGCTCAAGCGCCACGACTTGGCGCGCGACGTCCTCGACCGAGCGGGTGTCCCCCGTCTGAACGTCCGACACGGCCGCCCAGAAGCCCCGGTCCTTCGCGCTGGCCCACGGTGCGTCACAACGCGCGTAGGACGCGCTTGGCCCGGGCGTGCGCCGCGGGCTTCGCGCCGACGCCCTCCGCGGAGGCTTTGAACAAGGCCGCCGGTTTGTTGTCCCGCTCGGCGGCGACAGCGCCCAGGTACTCGGGACAGCCACACAGCATCATGCCCAGGGCGGCAACGTCGGCTTCGTGAGCCTGCCACTCGGGGGCCGCGGCGCGCCGCGCTTCGGCGATGACCGTATCGAACGGCGGCCGAACCGCTCTGACGGCTCAGGACCGTGCGCAGCACGATGGTGGCGGCCGCCCCGAGTGGTTCCCCTTGGTGACACGGAGCATCCTGTGGGACGAAGATGCGGTGACCGCGCGTCGGTCCCGATCTCGACGCGGTGGTCGATGCCCAGGCCAAGATCGAGGGCGACCGCCTGCTGGGACGGGGAGGGCGGCGGCATGACGGCGATGCCCGGCCGGTGCCGAGCCTGCCGCTTCATTGAACTCAGCACAAAGGCACTACGCACCACGGCTGGCTCGGGAGGAACCATGCTGTAGGAGCAACTGATCCGCTCCGTCACCGCTTGGTACGAGAGTGGCTCGCGGGGTGGAGGACGCACCGCCGACCAACGCGGCCGCCCGGCCGCTGAAGCCCGACACGCCGCCCGCATGGCACGGCGAATCATCTGCCTGGTGTCGGCAGCCTCTACGCTGGTGCAGGGCAGGCTGGATGGGGAGGACACGCGCTGTGACAGACGAGGTTGAAACACTAACGGCTGTGTGGCCCTTGGTGCCCGAGCCCCCGTTGCGTCACGGCGTTCCTGCCTGACGGGCTGGCGGCCGACCGCACGAGCCTGCGGCGCGCAGCGTGGCGCATGACCGCCGCAGTTCCCGAAGGGGAGATGGCGGTGGCGCGCCAAACGGCCGCGGACGTGGTCCGGGCGGGCGCCCCGCTTGGTTCAGCCTCGCCACGCGCGGCATCATGTAGAGCAAGACTGCGCCCATCGCGGAAGCGCTGCTGAGGGTCTTGGAGCGGGCGGGGCGGGCCAGCATCGCCTGCGACAGCGCCCGGATCCGGACGCGGCCGCGACGGGTTTCGACGACTGGTGGCAGGGCCACGGCGGCGATCTGCGCGCCCAGTATGCCCGCCACTACGTTCGCCCTCGTTGCTTGGCTTCTGGTCACTGGCCAGCGTGGCGCAAAAGTCCTGCATTGCCGGACTTATCCTCCTCGACACGGCCGTTGGAGCGGGTTTCCCCACACCCGAAAACGGTCCCGCGCCCTTCTACGGCACTCTCCGTTTCTCGACGCTGCTGCAAAGGTCCTGCAATGCAGGACTTTTGTGGCGCGATTGCCACCACCTGTGAATCATGCCGACAAGTCCCGTAGATACCCCGTTCCCCTGGTTTACGATCTCGCGTACACATGCCTTGTTGAGGCGTTCAATGGGGGTATATTGCATGGTCGACGTGTTGGAGGCACCGGTCACCGACGGTGAACCGCGCACTTTCGCCAAGAGGCGAATCTTGATTGCCTCGGGAAAGGGTGGCAGCACCAAAACCACAACTGCTCGCCATTTTTCAGCCGCGGCAGCACACGCGGGGCTTGCGGTTCTTACGCTCGACCTTGATGAAAGCCCGACACTCTCCGAGTGGTGGACGAAACGCCCGGACACTCTGCCGAGCATTGAGCACATCCGGGCCCCCATCCATGAGCTTGTCGCCGTCGAAGGCACCGACGTGGAGGGCGAGGACGAGGGCGCCGTCATTGGTGCCAAGGTCGAGGAGGCCATCCTCGGCATTGACGGATACGACCTGTTGATCATCGACACGCCTGCCTCGCTGGCAGCTTATCCTCATCACGCCCGTGCCCTCATCAGGGTGTCAGACCTGGTTGTTGTGCCGACTCGCCAATACGACGACGACATCAACTCGGTCACCAAGTGGATGAAGCTGGTCACCGACCTCGGCGGCGACGGCATGTTCCTGTTGAGCGACACCCAGCGCCGAGAGAGCGCCTTCGAGGACGCCAAGCGGAAACTGGTGAAGCACGGACCGTTGTGCGCCATTGACATCCCGCACTTCGCCGACATCCCCAAAACGCTCGCCAAGGGGACGAGTGTCATCGACATGCGGAAGGGACGAGGCGCCGAGGACTATGCGGCTGCCTTCGACGTTGTCCGTCGCAAGCTGGGGGTGTGAGATGGCTGGGCTACAGCGCGCGGTGAAGACCGATCTGGCTCAGGAGGTCACGGACCCGAACGGGCGTTTCGACGACGTCCGCCGATCGGTCGGCAAGCTCTCGAGCAAGGACAAGTACGTCGAGACCATCGGCCGCCTGTGGAAGGAGGCCACCGCCCGGTTCATCGACATCGGCAAGTACCTCGTTTATGCCAAGGACAGCCTGCCGCATGGCGAATACGAGGCGATGATCGAGAGCGAGCTTCCGTTCTCCAAGTCGGTGGCACACGCCCTAAAGACGGTGGCTGACGCCGTAATGCAGCGAAAGGTCACCGAAGCCGATCTGCCGCCCGACTATTCGACGAGCTACCTGCTGGTCAGCTTGAAGGACGACAAGTTTGCCATGGCGCGCGAGCATGGCCTGGTACGGCCCTCGTTGAAGCGCCATGAGATCCTGGAGTTCCGTCGCACCCTGCGGACGGCACGCCCGGTGTCTCAGCGTGCGGCCGCGCGCCGTCTGGCCCGCGAGCGCGAGCGCATCCTGGCCGACATGGCGGCGCTCCAGCAGCGTTTGACCGAGGTCGAAGCCCAGATGAAGACGATCGACGCCGAGGCCGCCACGATCATCGACGTGACACCCGAAGCGATTGACGGCTGACCGGCCGTCACGCGATCAAGGCTTCAGAGACGGGAAGGGCTTGTCAGCCCTTCCGCAATACGCGATGCACTGAGCCCCGCCAGAACACCCTCGTCTTGGCGGGGCTCTGCCGTTTTCGGTCCGCTTCGCCCATAGGGCCGCAGGGCTGCGCGCAAGGCCCGATGCCGCTGCCGGAGGCCCCAACGGCGCCGCCGGTCACGCAGGCTGGAGCGGTTGGGAAGCCGCATCACTTCGGACCCAGACCGCCTACGGGCGCCACCTCCGCAGCGCACTCGGGTGACGGCCACGGTGCCCTGGCCAAGCGCGTCCCCATGAAGTCGGCGACGGGCTCCTGAGCACGGCGAACGGGCGCGGCGGTGAGTCCTTCGGGCTGGAACGCCTCGCCGATGATCAGCGGCATGTTCTGGAAGAGGCGGGGCCCCCCGCAGCGGGCGTCAGCACCCGGTGGAGCATGGCCCCGGCGTGCGCTTGGTGCTCCGCAGGCACGGCGGCGCCGACGGCAACGAACGGCGCGCCTTCACGTGGTGATGGGCCGTGGTCGGGGGCATCGTGGTCTGGTCCGGTGTTCGAGCGGGGAGGGGAGGCCGGTCGTTCTGACCGGCGTCCTTGGTGTGTGCAAATCCTCGGTTCAGCCGCGGACCAGCGACAGGCCGCAGCCCAGCTGCGCCCGCGCGGTGGCCGCACTGTCGCTGGCGGTTTGGAAGCTGGTTGGCTCGACCAGGATCTGGAGCATCTGGCCCGCGACGCTGTTGGTGCGCACTGATGCGATGCCGAGGTCGACCCACACCGCCGCCGGGACGCCGAGCGCTTGGCTGACGATGGCTTGGACCGCAGCCGTCCGGTGACCGCGGATCGCCTGCTGGTGGCGTCCCGCTGGGTCCGCATCGCGCAGACGCCGTCCGGCTGCCGATGGCAGTCCTGGAGCGCGCATGGGCTTCTCGAGTTCGGCGCCGAGCGCATTAGCATTGAGCTGCCCCCGCTGTCCGGCAGCTTCAGCTCGTCCCGTGTGCGACCCTCGGCTTCGGCGATGATCGCGCGGGCCAGAGCCACGTCATCGAGGGCTTCGCGACCGCCCGAGAGCGTGCTCGTCGGGGTTGACCTTGATGTCGTCGAGAAGGTCCACCCGGTCGTCCCAATCCTCCCCACCTTTACCGAGGAAGCGCATCACGACGACGTCGAAGCCGCCGAAATGGTCCTCTTCGTAGCCGAGCAGCAAGTGGCGCTCGCTCAATTGGCGGCGTCGTCAAGGTCTGCATCCGGAACGGACCGTCGCGCAATGTCTGAATGTCCCGCGTCTCCATAACGCTGACCATGACCTTGTCCTGGTCGTTGCAGAGCGCCACCAGCGGCTCCCCCTTCCAGCCCCCCGGTGCAGGCTGCACGCAGGTTCCGCACCGACGGCCGTGAGGCTGACACGGCAAACTGCGACATGGGGGACGGCGCTGACCCGGATGGGGCTCGCCGCCTGACACCGCTTGCGATGGTCGCGCAAAAGACGGGGCCGACGCTCCGAACGCGCGGATGGCCGGTAGCCAGGTTGGGCAAAGGACACCGATTCGCACTCACGGCGACTCGGCGTCTTGATTCTCCAGGCCGAATCGGCGACGGCGCGTCGCTTGGGCGACCAACATCGTCGCTTGCGTGACCTGGCTTTGGCGTTTGCGTGACCTTCGCCCGTCGTTTGCGCGACCTCATGGCACCACGCTGGACGGCCGAGCGTTTCTGATCGAAGCTAACGCGGCTCATGTTGTAGAGGGTGACGGTCGATGGCCCGGAAGGCGGACACGGCGCTTGCGGTGGTTCCAGAAAACAAGGAAGTCGTCCTTGACGAGAGAGGCTCCCAGCTGGAACTCCTGTTCGATAGCCCGCTCATCGGCAAAATCAAAAACGACCGGACCCTGATGGTTTGGTCGTTTTTTGCGCTCGATCGAAAGAAGGTCGATAGCATGACCTACGACGACGGGCGCACGCGCATTGCTGTTACTGGCCTTCAGTACGGCATCGCGAACATGTGGGATAAGGAAATCCTGATTTACTTGATTTCCATTATGCAGGACAAAATCAACCGTGGTGAGGCCGTTGGTCCGACGATGACGTTCACAGCGGCGGATTTGTTCCGTGTCATCGGCCGCGAGGCGGGTGGATCCGCGTACGATCGCCTTGAGGAAAGCCTGAAGCGGTTGAAGAACACCAGCATCGAGACGAACATTGAAACCGGCGGTGAAGGGGAAAGCGGCGGCTTCAGTTGGCTCTCTGAATACAAGTTGCGCTACCGACGTAACAGTGCGGGCGACAAGGTCCTACGCGGCGTCGAAGTGACGCTCTGCAATTGGCTGTACCGTGCGGTCACCCTCGATAAGAAGATACTGACCTACCACGCCAAATACTTCGAGCTTGGCCCGCTGGAGAAGAGGTTGTACGAGATGGCTCGGGCCCACTGCGGCCAGCAGGCGGGCATTAGAATGAATTTGGAGAAGCTCCGGTTGCGGGTCGGCTTTACCGACGAGCTCAAGCAATTCAAATACAAACTGACGCAGATCGCGAAGAAGAGGATGCCTCTGCCAGAGTTCGGCTTCATGCTCGTGGATCCGCGCGACCCAAAGCGCTTCGGGGTGATGTCCGACCCCGCATTGCCGAAGCCGCGGGGCCGCACGCCGCTCAAGGCTTACCAGGTCTTCTTTTTCCGGACGGACAATCTCGCGCGGATGCCGACGCCCTTCCAAGTTCCGGACGTTGACGGTGAGGGCGGTGAACTGCTCTACGACGAGGCTTCCTGAGAGGACTTCTTTCCAAGGGGCGGGATTTGCCCAACCGACCTGTAAAGCCCTCTGGCCGCCGTTTTCCTCTGAGACGGCGGCCTTGGTGTTTCTGGGCCTCAGAGGATCTGGTTCGCAGGCGGGATTCGAGGGGCTGGATGCCAGTGAAGGAGTTTATAGGTTTTCAGGTTATAAAGTTTTACCGTTACCGTGTCGAATCTCGCAATGGCGCCAACATCTTATGGGGTTTTTGGTTGGGCAAACGGCGAAGAACGGTCGCGCTGCCGTCGAGTCTCGGTCACGCAACCGACGAGACAGGGTCGCGCAAACGACGGGTCTGGGTTGGGCAAACAATCCACATCAATTTTAGTCATCCAAACGACGATGCCGGATTCCTTGGATTGTCGCGCAAACGACGGGCGCGGTTGGGCAAACTCGGCACCAGGTCGCGCAAACGACGCCATCGGGACGCCAATGGCACGATCAGGGGCTCGGCCGTGCTGGTCAAGCGGCTCCGTGATACTGAGATGGCAGGGTAGGGGGGCGAGAAGGTTGCGCAAAAGCCGCGTCTGGACGGTTGTCGGGCGCTCGGGCTGCGGTTTTCCTAGGGCTGGAGCCGTTGCCGTGCGCTGATTCCTTGGAGTCTCGTCGTTTGCCCAACCTTTTCCTTGGCGCCGCCGTCGTCCTTTGGGCAACCAGCACCGGCCCCCAGCTTGGATGACAAGGAGTCGTCCTTTGCGCGACCTTCCGCAGGCCCTCTTCAAAGGAATTCTGTGCGTTCCAGCCACCGTCCACGTGGAACAACGAGATCATCGGCGGACGGGCCTGCGCCGCTTTGGTGCTGGACGCCGTGGGGGCCGGGGTAGGGGAGGGAGATGGCGTCACGGCCAGGATACCGCCCGAGGGGGCTGTGGCGGGCTCCGTCTGGAGGAGGGCAGGGGGGCGGTGAGGCAGGTTAAGTGCCCAGTTTGGGACCGGGGCGTCGAGCGTGACGGTCACCCCGACGGCACCGACGGTCAGCGTCTCCGCGACCTCCGCCGTGGCGATCTCGATGGCGCCGATCGCAGCGGGTTTCTTGACGTTGGTGTAGGCGCCGTAGAGCGACAGCAGCGCCGTCAGCGGTTCTAGGATTACGCGCTCGGCTCGCGCGATGGCCGTCTTGATGGCCACCCGCAACGCTTCGAGTTCTTGCACCTAGAAAGCGGGGTGGCGCGCCGAGATGAGGGGCTTCGGCGCCGTCTCAAAGCTGGCGGGCAGGGCAGGGGAGGGCTCTGCGGTCGACGCCCCGCCCTGCCCTTCCGGGAGTGGCACGGCCGCGGACGATGCATCCTGCGGCGCGTCGCACCGGGCTGCGGAGAGGGCGGGGGGAGGCCGCGCGCATTGCTGGCGGTGATGGCGTGTGCCACGGTCGGGTTTGTCAGGGTTCATGGGCGTCGGGTCTCCGCAACGAAGCGGCCGGGCGGCGGGACCCGGTACTCCGACGGTGCCCTGACGGCGGGCAACGAAGTGAGACGGAGCCGCCCGCCGTTTGACGACGCCCGCGGGTGCGACGGTGGGAGGCTGGAGCTGATGACGACCTTCGACGCGGACCCCGAGGACGCACGGCCAGTGATGGCGATCGATTTCGAAGCCAGCTGCCTGCCTGGGCTTGGCCCAGGTCCGCGCGAGCATCGGGGAGGAGGTCGCCGACCTGCGCCAGCGCGCCCAGCGAGCCGAACGCCTGCTCGAGGAGGTTCCGGCCCGTGCGACCGCGCAGGCGGTTCCGAGCGGTGCTGCGGCCCACGCCAGCTCGGCCGTCCCGACGGGTGAGACGGCACCGGCGGCCGCGCTGGCCGTGGCGCAGCAGGGCCGCAGGCAGGGCAGGCAGTTGCGCGCCAGAACCTAATCGACGGGCGCGCGTCGGTCGGTGCGCGTACTGCGTGCATTCCTGGGTTCAATCCTGTACCGTGCGGCGCCACCGCACCGCTGCGCGGAGCGACACGAGTTCATCCCAGCCGTCGAAGCCCGACATGGACGCCGCCCGTTTGGCTTGGCACCCGACCTACCGCGCCGATGGTCGCCGATCAGGAGGGCTTTGCTTTCTCGACGGCGCCTGGCGGGCCGAGATCGTCGCCCCGTCGGCGTCGTTGTGGCCCGAGCGCGGCGTCGCTTGGCTGGTCGAGCACAAGCATCGGGAGCTGGCGCGTGGGGTCAGTTCCTCTGTGGAAGACGCCAAGGCGGACGCGCTGTCGGCGATCGGCTCACTGCGCTCGGCGCGCGGTCGCCCTCGAACTCGGTCGCGGTGCGTGTCACGCCAGGCGAGGGATGCCGCCGACCGCTTCGCATCCTGCAACCGGATCGGTCCCAATGGCGCCGAGGCCGCTCCGGTCTAGCCGCCGTTTCGGTTCGGTTCCTGGGGAAGTCTGGCTGCAAGTTCACCCTTTGAACCTGTTTGCGCAAGCCTACACGTGGCACACTCTGGCGGTCCGCTTGATGCGAAGACAGGGGACGGTGTTGCTGCACGGACGGAAAGCGCGATGACCAGGCTTTACGACCTCGTCGGACAGACATTTGGGCGTTTGACCGTTCTCGAGCGCTCACGCAACGAGAAGGGGTTGTCGACGTGGCGCTGCCAGTGTTCGTGCGGCCGCATCACCGAAGTGGAAACCGCGCGGCTGCGCAGCCAGCACACGCGCTCGTGCGGCTGCCTGAAGGCCGATCCCACCGAGTTCAAGCGCCCGGTTGGCCGCCCGCCGCTCTACAACATCGACAACTACATCGGCCAGGAGTTCGGCTTCTGGACGGTGATCGGCTTCTCGCACCGGGACGAGCGGTCCCGCAACCAGCATTGGGTGTGCCGCTGTCGGTGCGGCGCCGAGAAGCCCGTCAACTCGACCAACCTGCTGCGCGGCATCAGCACCAAGTGCGCGGACTGCGCTGACATCGAGAGCAGGGGAGCGCAGAACGCTCAATGGAAGGGCAGCACGCACGTGCCCGGGACCTATGTCACCTCGCTCAGGCACAGCGCAAGGGAGCGGGGGATCGAATTCACCATCACCGTTGATGACCTCGAGGCGCAGTGGGTGGCGCAGGAAGGATGCTGCGCGTACACCGGGGAGCTGCTTGGCTTTCCCGAGGTCATGAACGCCAGGGGCATGATCCGAACCGACTTTACGGCCTCGGTCGACCGCAGGGACAGCGCGGTCGGTTATGTCCCCGGCAATATCCAATGGGTCCATAAGATCGTCAACATCATGAAAATGGACCTGCCCGAGACCGTTTTCATCGAATTCTGCGTGAAGGTGGCCAAGGGGGCGAGGGCGGCCAACGCCTAAGCGCTCGCTCTACCCCGCCATCCCCCGGTGGGCGTGGATGACGTTCATGCAGCTTTCCACCTTGCCCTCATCGAACGCGGCGGGGAGCGGGGTCTCGTCGCCGCGCAGCTCCTCCTCGCTGTAGAAGGTGACCCACATGCCCGCTTCCCCGCGCGGTGCCAGCCCGGGATACCGCTTGGGCAGGACGGCCCCGAGATGGGCCTGATACCCGTCGATCAAGAAAATTCCCGCCGCATCGAAGACCCAGTCGGACGTGTCGTCCTCGCAGCAGAAGTGCAGCGGTCGCCCGCGCTGGTCGGCCGCCTCGACGGCTTGGATCGGCCACTGGGTCAGGCGCGACAGCGCGACGGCGAAGTGCAGGCCGCCGTCGGCTTCGCATGCGGCGACGGACGTGGAATCGATGCGCCCGGCACCTCGCGTGGTGATGACGGTCGGGTTCCACTTGCTCGCGCTCCTCTGATGCTCCTGCCCGGTCGCTGGTGCAGACCTCAGGAAACCCTGGCGCGGACAACGAAGGGGGACGGGAACCTGGAAAGCCGGTTTGGGAAACCCTTTTCCACGTATGGGCTGTCGTGTTACGCGATCCGGGTCCATTCCTGCGAGCGTGACCATGGCCATCTCCCTGTCCACCGAGCTGCTCACCGCCGTCGAGGCGCGGCTTGCCGCGACCGCGCCGTTCCGGAGCGTCGCGCATGCCGATCTGGCGCGCGCGGTGGCCGTCGGGCTGCTCTGCCTATCGCGTGACCAGCTTGACCTTCGGGCCGCTGAAGGCGTCGTGGTGGATGGTGCCGACGATGGAAACTTCTGCGAACGCCTGATCGTGGATGGCTGGTGGTGCCCGCCCGGAGAAGTGACGCCGCGCCTGCGGCCTCTGTCCGCGGCCATCCAGGGCGTTCTCGGCGCCACGCCCATTCCGGAGCCTTCCGAGGCGGACCTTCGCCTGGACCGGATCAACGCCCTGCTGGCGAGCGCCCGCGTCAAGCTCGCGGGCGTGACGCGCAGCAAGCGGTTTCAGCGCGCGCGCGGTCTGACGCCGCGGGAAACGGTCGCGGTGATGATGTCCGACCTGCTCAGGGTCGCCTTCTGCCAAGGCACGCATCTCTACTGTCTCGACCAGTACGGCGACGATTCGACGCAAGATTACGGAGATTCGCGCAGCGTAAGCGAGGCGCTGCTGGTTTTGGCCCGCGCGCACCGCTCGCTCGACCCGGACTCCGCGGCATACCTGTGCAGGCTGGCCGCCGTGGTGCACGAGACCCACATCGGCGAACCGGGCGGCGTGTTCGGCGAGTTGGATGCGGTCTTCCGCGCGCGCATCAACCACGTCTTCGCGTACATGTCGGCGCTGATCGACACCAGCAGTGCCGACATCGACCCGTTCGAACTGGCCGATGAGTGGCTGGTGCACGAAGCGCTACTGGAGTTCGCCTGACGCTCCGGGCCCGTTGGCGACGGCGTTAAGGTCAGGCGGCGAGGTCAGGCCTCGCCGCCGTCGGACGCCTTGTCTGCTGAAGAGCGCCATCCTTTCGCGCGGTGCTCCGTGGCTGTCGCCTCCATCAACAACACGGCTTTTTGCACCGCGTCGGCTGTCGTCGTATGTTCCAGCGGACCGGGGTCGGGGAGATCATGGCCAAGCACCGTGAGCTCGACCATCTCGCACCAGGCAATGTGGAAACGGCGACCCCACTGTTGCCACCATGACACCGCCTCGTCAAAGGTCGTTCGCCGTTCAGCGATGTCATTCAGAAGCCAGTTCGGGACGCCCGTCGCGACGTTGATGACCTCGGTGCCGTTGACACCGGGGGCTTCATAACGGTCCTGGAAGTACGGCATGTCGTACTTTGGGTCGAAGGTCTTGTCGCCGAACGCGAGGCGCATGGCCTGCCAGCGGCTGGGCCAATCGCTGGCACGGGTGTCCTCAAGGAATTCCAACACGGCAACCAGGCAGACGGCGTCTCCTGAAACCTCTGTTTCCAGAGCATACGCGAGCTTCTCGCGCCACTTCGGTCCGAGCACCTTCTCAAAGCGTTCGGGCAGGTCGATGTCGTCGTTGATGGTCATGATGGGCCGCAGAAGGATTGGAAGGCGTCGCTGGTCGCGCCGATGCCGAACCTTACAGGGATAAAGCGCAATGTCCAGCCTATGGACGATCGGCTGATGCGCCGCCGGATGTCGACGCTGTGCGCGTGCTCAGATGTCCACCACGAGCGGCCTGAAGAGCGCGGCCGCGGGCTCGTCGGGATAGCCGCGCTGGTTGCTGAGGACCCGCGTTGCACCGACCATGTAGTCGCAGCTGGTATGAGTATGCCCATGCACCCACAACACTGGCTCGTGTTCGCGGACCAGATCCTCCAGGTCACTCACGAACGCTGGCGACAGGCCGCTGGCTTGGTGGGGCGGCAGGTCCGAACCGCGCGCGGGGGCGTGGTGCGTGGCGATGATCACGGCGTCATCGGACCCGGAGCGCCGCAGCTCGTCATCGAGCCAGTCGACCGTCGTCTGGTGCAACGCCAGCGCATCGCGCCCGCGGAAGGGCCTTCTCACCAAGGATTCGCGAATCTCAATCAGGCGGTGGTCGTTGAGCTTTTCCTCCGCCGTCATCATCGCCTCATCCACCGCGCGCAAGCGCTGCACGGCGTTGAAGTCGGGGGGCGCGTTGAGTTCGTAGTCGGTCCACAACGTCGCGCCCAGCACCCGGACGGGTCGGCCGTCCAACTGGAACGTCCTTGCCGAGCGTTCAAGGAAGGCAACGTTGCTGGTCTTCGCGGCGGCCGCGCGCAGATCCTCGAGACCGCTGTGGAGTTCGCCGCCATAGAACTCGTGATTCCCCGCGACGTACACCGTGGGGATGCCTTCAAATTCCTGGGCGGCCCAGGCGATCCCCTCGGCGCCCCGGTGGATGTCGCCCGCCAACACGACCAAATCCACACTGGCGCGTCCCACCTCGAAGCCCCAGCCTGGGGTGGGTGGCGGCAGCCATTCCGCGGGTCCGACGAGGCGGCGCATCGTCCCCTGGACCTTGATCGCCGACCGGCCGCAGTGGCACCGGGCGCCTTCTCGGGCATGGCGGCTGGACAGCGTGGAGCCACAGGCCGTGCAGTGGGCCCATCGAAATGTTTCGTGTTCCAGGTGTGTGTCGCTCATGACGGCGATGCGCGCCATGTCGCCCTCTACCAACGCCGATAGGCACCCAAAAAAAGGTCTCCGACCGCGCGCCGCAGCATGATCGTTATCCAATACTGCTTACGGTGATACTCGCGGTCATGGAACAAATGGCAGCGCTGGCACAGCGCTTTCAAGTTGTTTGGATGATTGTCGGTGGGGTCGTGGTTGAGGTGGCATGCCGCCAGGATCACCCGCGACCTCTTGACCGCGCACGCCTCCACGATGTCAGGCCATGCCGCGGGCTGGCCGCGGTGGTCTCGCCAGGTTCCGCCGTCGGTGTCGTACCAGCGGCCATCGGGCAAGCACCTCACCTCACGGCCGTGCGGCCGCCCGCAGCCTTCACACCGTCCTCGCGCCCGCCCAAAGCGAACTTGCTGGCTGATGAGTGGCCAGTCGATGGGGTAGTGATACCGAGATTCACGGCGGATTGGCATGGTTCCGCAGTATGCCGATCGCGGAATCCGACCACCACATTATTTTGATTTTGAGGAGTATGCTTAGAGAACTAGCCCGGTTGGACTTATTCAGCTGGTCGACGTGCAGCGGCCACTCGCCAGCCCTTTCACCACATGCGCCCCCAGCGATCAACCGGTGGAGGACCCTGCCCTGCGCAAGGGTGTCTGGGTCACAGTCGTCGGCGGCGTCAACTCGACGTATCGCAGTAGCTGTCCTGGACCGCCTCGGCTGCGGCTATGGCCGCCACCGTGTGCGTGGCGCACGCCGCGCGGATCCGGGCAGCCGTCACCGGGTCGATGCGTCCCCTGCCCTGCTCCCAGCTGACGACCGTCCGCAACCCCTTCCCCACCGCTGCGGCCAGCTGCGCTTGCGTCAGACCAGCCTTTTTGCGCAGGCCGCGCAACTCGTCCGGCGCCAGCGCTCCCCAGACGCCGCGCTGCGTCCAGGCCGCCACCGCCTGAGCCAGTCCGAGCGCCAGAGGCGTCCGCCTGCCCTCGTACAGCGCGGCGACGACGTGACGAGCCGCGTGCGCGGCGTCCTGGTCGTCGACAAAAACGACCGTCGCGACCACGTCCTCGACGCCGATCCCGCTCGTGTCGAAGCCCAACTTAGTCAGCTTGTCCAGCACACCGTCGGCGGCCGCGCCGACCTCCGTCGCCAGGGATTCCATGCGAGCCCGTTCCGCGTCCTCGCCTGCGAGCAGCGCGAAGTCCTGGTCAAGGTCATCGGTCAGCGCGTGCCATGTGATCTCCGACGCGAGGATGCTCACCACGTCGTCGCGGTCGGCGTGGCCACGCGGCAGCGGCGCCCCGTTCAGCGCGGCGGCGCCCAGGGAGTCGGGGTCGGCCTCGATGAGTGCGATCGCGAGCGCCTGGACCAGCGGCGTTGCCCCGTTCCACAGCTCGCGGCAGGCTTCGATGGCGCGGGCGACCGATGGCGGCGGAGCGGGATGTGTCACAGCGCCACGCACTGGGACGCGGGCGTACGCCTGCACAAGTCCCTTCGCTTGCACGACATCATCCGCCATCACGTTCGTCAGCACCGCACATGCTCCCTGCCCACATAGACTTACTATGGCGCATAAAACGCCTCAACTGCATGTGAGCACGATAAGGCACGAGCAGACAAGATGCAATGTGCAGGGAACAGCGCACAAGACGTTCAATGCGCATGTGTGTTGAACGACACACATGTCTCGGAAAATGCCGGTGGAGCCCCCTGCCCCGTTGACGCTTGTCAGCGTCTGGGCAAACCATCCACAAAACGCACCAGCGCCTACGTCCGTAGGCTCTCAAGCGTTTTTGTTGACAAGTCGCCTTATGGGAGTGCCTCGAGTGACGTTCGCTACCGAAACGGGCAAGGCTCCGAAGTTCGTGGCGTATTACCGCGTCTCGACGGACAAACAGGGAAAGTCCGGGCTCGGTCTCGAGGCGCAGCAGGCGACCGCCGAGCGCTACGTCGCGTCCGTCGGCGGCAGGCTGGTCGACAGCTACACCGAGGTGGAATCGGGCAAGAGGGCCGACCGCCCGCAGCTCGCGGCCGCGCTGCGGGCCTGCCGCATCCACCGCGCGACGCTGGTCATCGCGAAGCTCGATCGCCTGAGCCGCAACGTGGCGTTCATCTCGGCCCTGATGGACTCCGGTGCCGAGTTCTTCGCCTGCGACGTGCCCGCTGCCAACAAGATGGTCATTCACATCATGGCGGCACTGGCCGAGCACGAGCGCGACATCATCTCGCAGCGGACGAAGGCGGCGCTCGGCGCCCTAAAGGAGCGCGGCAAGCGGCTGGGATTCGCCAACACGGCCGTGCGCGGTGCTGAGGCGGCGATCGTCGCGGGCAATAAGGGCAGGGCGACCGCCGTCAAGCGGTCGGCCGAGGCGCGTCGCGAGCGGTTCGCCGCGCAGGTGGCCGACCTGCGGGACCTTATCGAGCACCTACGCACCGACCAGGGCATCACCACGCAAAAGGCGCTGGCTGACGAGCTCAACAGCCGCGACATCCCGACTCCGCGCGGCAAGCGCTGGCACCAAGGCAGCGTGCGGCGGCTGCTCATCGCCATGGCTGCCGAAACCCGGGCCAAGGAAAGGGCCGCCGCATGAACGAGCCCCGGAAGCATATGGTGGTGACTGTCAGCGGCCATCCGTTGCAACGTGGCGTGGGCGAGCCCGTCGTGACGGCTTCGAAGCGCCCGGCCGCCGTCGCCGCGAGCGGGAAGGGCAGGGGGCCGAAGACCGTCCAGGCCATGAAGTTCCGGGAGTTCGGCGACCTCGCCAATCCGGGCGTCGACCTCGTCGACGCCGCCGCCGAAGCCGCCGCCAAACGCCATCATAGCCGCCTCAAGGCCGCTGACACGCGCCGCCGAAACACGCTCGAGCGCGCGCGCGCGCTCAAGCCCGTTGTTGCTCAGATGCGCGCCGACGGCATCGACGGGCCCGGCGCGCTGGCCGCCGAGTTCAACGTGCGGGGCATCCCGAGCGAGCGTGGCGGCTCCTGGTCCGGGGCGGACGTTCGCCGTCTCCTCGATTGGATCGCCGAAGCCGACGGGGTCAAAACGGTGAGTGTGCCTTGGAACCGGAGGGGCTGGGTCGAGGGGTTGAAGCCGATCCTCACTGAGCTGCGCGCCACGGGGCTGGCGACACCCGAAGAGATCGCCGCCGTGCTCAACGCCCGCCTCATCCCGAACGGCAGCGGCCGCGCGTGGTGGCCCGAAGACGTCGCCCGCGTCCTCGTCTGGGCGGACGCGCTCTGAGGCAATAAATATGGCTCTGTTGGCGCTAGGTATTGAAGGGTGCTTGGATGCCAGTTGATCGCTACACTTACAGTGTCGCTTGGACTTCCGAGGCCAACGAGCACGTCGCCACCTGCTTGGAGTTCCCCAGCCTCTCTTGGCTCGGCGAGGACGAGATCGAGGCGCTGCGTGGCATTCGCTCGCTCGTCGCAGAGACGGTCGAAGACATGCGCGCGAACGGTGAGGCTGTCCCGGCCCCTTCTTCGGCACGGGACAGCGGTCAGCGCCCCACCGAGTAAGCGCGGGCGTTCAACGACGAACCCCAACAGAGCCATAAATAAATAGAACGCGCGCTCACGCGCGTACCCTCACACCCCGGAAGGGTGGCGCGGGCAGGGGCGCGCCGCCCTGGTTGGCGAGTATGCACAATATCAGTTCATAGCCGCCAGCCGCCAGCCGCGAGCGGCAGGCGCCGCTGGCGGCACCATTCCGTGCCTGCGCCGTATCGACCATCTGCACAAAAGTGAAATCGCACAATCAGTGGGAATTGAACTGCCAGACGATATGAACAAATAATGTGCATAGAACGGCATATTAACATGGATGAGCGTTGACAATGAACTCTTATTGTGCATAATGGCTTGGCGAGCTTGATGGAGGGGAACATGGACACGTCGCGCTGCCCGACCCGTTCGGAAGTCCAGTCGGCCACGAAGCTGGTCGAGGCCTACCGGAGGCTGCCGCGGCGCGGCGCTGCGGCGAGCCGGTCGGCCGACAAGGCGGCCATCGACAGAAAGGTCTACGCGGCCGAGCTCGACGTGTGGCGCCGTGCGTCCGAGGCGCAGCGCTCCATTGCCCGGACCGTCATCGAGCTGGAGAAGTTCCCTGGGGACCTGCCGTTCGCATTGCCCGCGGCGGCCGAAATCAAGCGCTCCGAGGTGCCGCGCCTCGAGCGCGACGCCGCGCTCGCCGTGGCCAGCGGTCTGCGCGACTGGCTGTCGTACGGCGGCAGGCCTGAAGAGGCGGAACTCGAAGCGGACCGGGTGCTGGATCAGCTGCGCCAAGCGGGCTACGAACTCGACAGCCTCACCGAAGAGGACGCCATCGCCGCGTCGCTGCCCGATGGCAAGGAGCACGCGGCCTACGCGATGCGTGCGGCCATCCTGCTGATGGACGGTGGCCAGCCGACTACCTGGTCGAAGGGTATCGCCAGGGCACTGTACCGGGCTGCGTACCGCGAAGCGCACGGGGCCATGGACGCCGCCGAGGTGCGCCGTCTGCGCGCGGCTGCTGGCCTGACGCAGGGCAAGCTCGCCGCCAAAGTCGGTCTCAGTCTGCGCCAGATCGCCTACCTGGAAGCGGGTGAGCGCCGTGTAGAGGATGACGTCGCCGAACGCATCCGGACCGTCTGCACCGAGGCGGCGGCCCGGAAAGCCATGAGCTCGGCGGCCTGACCATGCCCATCAACCGCCACAGCCATTCCGCTATCGAATGGCCATCGGCAGCGGGGATCTGACGCACCCGCTCTACGAGCCTCGGGCTGACGCCGTGACGAATCTCGGCTGCCTGCGCCCTGCGCTCAATGGATCTCAAGCGGGACGATGCGCTTGGCTTCGACCACGCGCTGAGCGTCTCCGTACGCATGCACGCGCATGGCTGTACTCAGCTTCCGGTACGTGGCGGTGTCGATATTAATGACCTTGCGGATCACGTTGTTGTTGCGGTCGATGATGGTGTAGCGGACGGCCCGCGGCCAAACCTCGACGCCGACACCGTTGTAATAGACGCCGCTGTCGTAGCTCGGGTCGCCTTGGATATTCTGCTGCTCTGGCGACACGTAGTTGGCAATCCAATCCGTGTCGAAGTTGTCCACCACGTGGTTCAGCTCAGCCAAGTCTCCGTTCAGGAAAGCCAGCGCCTCCTCGGCATTGTTCTCGATCCAGATGGTACGGTTATAGTCCGCGAATTCGGAAACGGTGCAGTCGAAGTCATGGCCGCCAAGATGCTCGAGGTCGAGCGCGATGCCGTGCACCTCGCCGTTGTCGTACGCCCACTTGCGGCCACGAAGGCGGTCGACCTCCAGGGCCACAGCGACCAGGATCCCTTCGTCCTCGGTCTCGGCCACAAGCACCTCGGGTGCCGCGACGATGATGGCTTGCAGCAGAGTCCAATCCGGCAGCTTGACCCCCGTGATCGCTGCGATGTGATGGGCAAATGCCTTCCCTTTGAACGGGCGCTCGATCTCGATGTCATCCCGCAAAGCCACGTGCATGTCCTCAGCGGTTGCCCAGCCAAGGCTCATGGCCATAGCCATCTCCAGATGAAACTTCTTCAGCGTCTGAGTGGTCGCGCAACAGACGTCAGTCGGCTGCTCCAGAATGCTCATGATGACGTCGACGGCGTCGCAGGCGGCGAGGATGCGCATGGGGGTTCTCCCTAACTGGATGGTTGGAACCGGAAACCCGCCTGCTCGGCGTCGCCTGAATGACCACGGGCCGTGGCATACGCTCAAGATATACGGCGGCGAGAATACAACCGCAAGCGATTTATTTAATAAAAAATCATTGCCACTGACCGCTGGCAGATCAATCTTGGATTCAGGCCATCTATTGCAGGAGGAACGCCATGAGCAGCACGCCAGACAAGCCGAAGCGCCCCCGTGGTCGCCCTCGCAAACTCCCAAAGGACAACCAAGGGGTGGTGAGCTTCAACCTGACCGCCGAAGCGTTGGCGAGTATCGACGCTCGCAACCGGAGCGGCCGTTCGGACGCCCTGCGCGATGTGCTGGCGCGCTACGAGGTGCTGGTCGAGGAGGCTCTTCCGAGCATGACCCGCTGGCAATGGATGCTGGCGCTGACCGCCCTCCAAGGCGAGATGCCCGACTTCGACGATTGGGACGGCGAGACGATGCCGATCTGTTACTCGCCAGACCCGCAGGCGATGCGGACGACGATCTGGTACACGGCCGAAGGGACGGTCAGCCCGACCGACATGGGCAAGGTGAAGACGTGGCTGTCGAGCCTGACCGCGGAGCAGATGCTGGCGATCGCCGATGTCGCCCAGCGGTACTGGGCCAAGGAGGATAAAGACCCGTCCGATCCGCTGCGCGGCATTCTGCGTCCCGAGCACATCCTGAACTGAACCGAACGGTATCCCTTCGTAACCGAGCGTGCCATTACCCGCTTGCTCGCCGACCTGCCCAACGCCGATCAGGCCCCAACACACCGTAGGCCACCATGCACCTGCTCAACGCCATCGCCGACACCGTGCAGCGCCACGCCGCCCTCATGCGTGAACGCCGCCGCCGGGGCCCCATGTTGCCGCTGAACAGCGCGGTGGGTTTCATGACGGGGCGAGCGCGATCCGTTCCAGCTGGGCAACGGCATCCATAGCGGCGGGTCCTCGGGTGGCGGGTCTTCTCCGCGGGCAGGCCATTCCCGGAAAACGGACGGTGACGTCCGCGCAGCGGCGCTCCCCCTTGTGCGCAGCAGAAGGCCCGAGGGGTGCGTGCCGTGTCTCGGCCGACCTCCCCGCCAAGCCGGAACGCCCATCAAGGCTCGGCAAATTGACAACCGTAACGCATTGAAAAAGATCGCACTTTCGCGCAAATCGCCCTTGTGTGTGTTGTTTTCAACGTGCATATTTGAGGCAACACTGCTCTTCGAACAGAGACCCACGCCATGCACAGTCTGACCGATGCTCCCCGTCCAACCCATCGCATCACCTTCAGCCAGGAAGGGGTGCTGATCGGCGCTATCGAGCTCGGCGCCGACGTCGAGACACGCCTGGAGGATGCGGTTGTTGCCGAATCCGTGCGGGCTGGTGTCGGTATCGCCGAGTGGGGGCAGATTGCCTGCTACGATGTCTGGTTCGTGGCTGAGAGCGACGGTGAGGCGCTGCCCGAAGGCCTGCGCGAGGTCGCCACCAACCGGGATGGATCCCTGCCAAACGGTGCCGTAGCGGCCATCGGCACCGGTAAGAAAGTCCTGGCCATCGACGGTCCAGATCTGGCCGTCCGCACCCGGGTCGCCGCCATCAAGGGTTGGGACGGGCAAGACGCGGGACGTCTGCTCAGCCTGCTGAAGGACCTAAAGGCCGAGGTCGAGCACACGGATGAGCACATCGATCTGGGCAACATGCTGTTCAGCCATCAGGTCCCGGACGACATCGCTGGCTTTCCGGTGTGGGCTGTGGATGCCAAAGGCCGCTGCATCGCGGGCGATGCAATCGACGACTTCCATGTGACGACCGTCGAGGAGGTCCGTGACGCCATCGCCGAAATCCGGGCGCACCAAGTTGCCACCCACCGCGCCGCCGGGTGATTTTCGCCAGCGGACCGATGAGAGCCGGTCAGCCCGCTTCCACCTGATGCAGAACCCGCCAATGCCGAAGTCGACCATCAACCCTTGGGCCGCTTGGGAGCTCTGGAAGGGCAAGGCGCTCCCGCAGGACAACGCCGTCATGCTCGCCGCCGCCTTCGTCTACGCGGCCGAGCGCGGCTGGATCCTGGACGGGCCTTTGATCCAGGGGGAAGGCATCCCGATCGACACCAAGGACGGCGTCGAGAAGCTCAGAGCCCGTTCAGCCTTCCTGTTCCTGACCGCGGCGATGCCACCCGAAGCCGATGATGCGCCTGGCCGCGCCGTCGTCCTGCGCGCTATCACCCTGGCGCCGCGGGAATGGCGTTACCGGGCAGCCAACCTGCTGCGCAACATGAGCGAGGTGCCACCGGTGCGGATGCGGATCGGGACCCGCATGCTCGACACCGAGACGGCCGAGCCCGTCGCAGAGCATCGGAGCTCGTGGGGCATGCGGCGGCTGTACCGGGCGCCGCGTGGCGGCTTCTTCGAGGCGGTCTCCGACCGCATGGTGCTGACGCCCTGGGACACGCTGGCGGCTTGGCGTGCCAGCCTGCCCTATGACGGCGAGGTGACGTGCTTCGAGCAGGCCGACGGCACGCTGGGGGTCCGTTTGCATCCCGACTTGGCCGAGCAGGCCAAGCAGGCCGCCAAAGCTGCGGGGAAGCCGTTGAACCGCTGGCTGGCCGACATCGTCGCCGACGGCGACGTCGAGGCCGCCGAGGCTCCTGTGGCTCCGCGGACCGCACCGGTCATCCGGGTTCCAATCGCCGCCGCCCGCAAGCAGGCGCTGGCCGATCGCGCGGCCGCCGCCGGTGTCGCCGTGACCCCCTTCGTCGCTGGACTTGTCGCTGCGACCCTCGACAAGGCCTGACGAACGCGCACGGGCTCAGCGGAGCACGGGGGTCAGCCCCAGTCCGTCGTAGTGCTCAAGATATCGGTGGGCCTCGATGTGCTCCCCGACTGTTGGGCAGGTCGCGTTCCGGCCGCTGCCCTGTGGACGCTTGTCCAGTGAAAGATGGTAGGACGGGGAATTCGGGAACTTCCCCGAAAAGAAGTAGCGCATTCCCTGCGCAACGACGGTGCATGGGAAAATGTACACGTCGGGCTCACGTTGCCCGGTGACCAAATCAACGCAGCAGATGAACCGCCTGGACGTGTCGATGGCGTCACGTTCCGGAGTAGCGTACTTGCTCTGGAGAATCCACGCGCGTTTGTAGCTGGCCGAGGACTTCACCTCGATGAAGGCGACGTTGCCGCTCTTGTCGAAGGCCAGAATGTCGTACCCGATGGTCGTCCCCCATTGCAGGCTGACCATGTAACCACGCTGCGTCAGACGCGAGGCGACGAGGAACTCGCCTGCCAGCCGATTCAGGTTCTTCCGCTCGTTCGACACCTTGTCGTTGGTGCCGCTGTCCGCGATCAGCTCGTCACTCATCCTGGCGCCTCGCCCCCGAAAGCCACGGTGCGAGAACAACGTAGACGGGTCAGCGCAGAGTGGAAAGTTGGAGGCGCGCATGCCGCGGCCTTCGGTGACAGGAGGGTCGCGTCGGTTGAGAACACGCTCCACGATGGCCGACACGGCGCGCCGACGCAGGCATACTCCTTGGTCGGGGCAGACCCTGAGGAGAAGGAGGGCACATGACCGGGTTCAACGCATTGCTGCTGGAGTGCAACCGCGACCTGGACCTGTCCACCGTCCGCCTGGTCAGGCACCAGGACACCCGATTCAAGACGGCCCTCAGCCCGTACGATGCTTGGATACTGGACGACGGCCGCCTGGAGAGCTACCAGAGCGTCCAGAAGCGCCCCGTCTTCGCCGACGTGGCTCTGATCGCCGCCTTCGTGGCGACCCCGGTGGGCGAAACGGTTTTCATCGGGATGTACGAGAATCACGGGTGCAGCACGGTCCCCCAGGGCACCCCTGATCGCCTGACCGGGGAAGACGTGTCCGGGCAGTACCAGTACGACCTGCGCCGCAGCCCCATGCTCCAAGATCTGCACGGCCGCGTCGTCATCGACTGGGGCCCCGCCGCCCGGACCTGGGTGCAGCGCCCGGACAACCAGAACAAGCTCATCCTGGAAATCAGCCGCGCCCGGTACGAGCCGCCCTTCCCCGGGTTCATGGACTTCACCGCCCAGCTCAGTGGCCTGCGTGCGCTTCCGGCCGCCTGGAAGGGCGCGCTGGCCGCGGTGAACGGCGTCTACCTGCTTGTGTGCCCGAACACGGGCGAGCGCTACGTCGGCTCCGCGTCCGGAGAGAGCGGATTTTGGGGGAGGTGGGAAGCGTACGTGAGCACGGGGCATGGCGGGAACATCGGGATGCGTGAGGTGCCGCCATCCGATTACCATGTGAGCATTCTCGAGGTGGCCGCGTCCTCAGCGTCCATTGTCGACATCCTCGCGATGGAGGCCCGCTGGAAGCGCAAGCTGTTCACCCGAGACTTCGGGCTGAACCGGAACTGAGGACCGCGGCCGCCCCGCCCCACCGTTTCACAGGCTGACCGAATGGGACAGCTCGCGCATGGCGCGCAGCCAGTGGCGCGCCGCGGCCAACTTCTCGTTCGCGGGCGGCACCAGCGGCGGCTCGGGCTCCGCATCAGCCTGGACGGCGGGGGCGACGGCGCAAGGGGGGACCGCGGTCGGCGCCAGGTTCAGCGCCGCGGCGACCCGGACGCCGAGCAGGGGCTGGACACGGTGGTGCCCGGGTTGATGTCGCCTTCGGGATTGCCGTCCAGCCAATAGACCTTGGGCTCGAACTTCTCCCGGCGCGCCGACGAAGCGGACGATCTCGCAGGGGGCGATGCAGACCAGGCTGTTGGCCCAGGACAAGCAGTTGGTCAGCGCCACCGAGGTGGTCTTGCCGCCCCAGCTGACCGAACCGTCGCCCAGGACCGGAGCGCCGCCGGACGGCACCGCGGTGAGCAGGTGCCCCGAAGGTCTCCCCCATCAGGAATGGCGACGACCCGCTCTTCAGGCTGCGCTCGGTGACCTCCCTGCCATTGGCGCTTCGCCTCTCCTCCGAGGGGCGTGTTCCGAAGCAACGAAGGTTGAAGGCGCCTTCCCACCTTTGAGCCTCTGATCGCCAACTCCTTGAAGGTCAGACAGAAGTCCTGGTGCCTGCATTTGCTTGCGTGCAGATCACGCCCGATATGACTTCCGTCCCAGGTGACAGCCGTTGCGAGTTCGCGTTATGTTCGTGCGACACTCGCAACAGGAGGCTGGCATGTCTGACATGACCGACGGGCAGCGGGTCGCTGGGTTCATCCTTCTCAAGGACGTCGACGGCAAGCGCCACGCGGTGCGTCCGGGCGCTTTTCAGGCGCTCTCCGACGCCGACGAGGACGGGGATGAGACCATCGCCCAGATTGGGTTCAGCCGTCAGGTCCGGATTCTGCGCCCCCTCGACGAGGTCTTGACTTGGTTCTAAGCGGTTCGGTTGGCGGTCGCCGACGGGCACGGCGGTCGGCGCGCCACTTGGTCTTGTGCCCAACCCGGAGGGGGACACATGAACGCAAAGCCCTGGCTCGAGCCCGAGATTGAGGCCTCTTGGGAGGCCGTTCGCCGCCAAGCCGTCGGGGCGTACGCGGACCTGCGCGCGAACTTCATCGGCCGTCGCCTGTCCGACGCCAAGGTCAAGGCGGAGGTCGACCGCTTGGTCGAGCGCCTCCCCGCCCGGGCGCTCGGCAAGCCCCTGGCGGTCAGCTGGGGCTGGTCGCCAAGCGACCGACCGACGAGCGACCACCACCTGGAGGCGGCGGCGAAACGGATCCGGGCCTGCTTCCTGGAGGCCCTGCATGGCGTCTTGTGGCGCGATCTCGCCTTCGTCATCGAGCACGTCGGCTACGGCCGCGGCTGGCTGTTCCGGTTCCTGGTCGAAGGCGGAGGATTCGCGCGGCCGCGCAGCCTGCTGGACATCGCCGATGTCGACCTGTGGGAGATCCTGGCGTGCCATCACGACGAACGCCGGGCGCTGAAGGGGAGCAGGGACTACGGCGCCATGGAGCGGATCTTCGCCGAGCATGAGCGTCCGCTGGCGCACCTCCGGGCCATACGCACGCTGATCGTGATGATCCTCGACCGCTGCCCCAACACCTGGAACTTCCAGACGGAGAAGGAATGGACGGCCAAGGTCGATGACCTGATCAGCGCCTGCTCCAGCTCGGGCTGGCGGGACCTGACACTGCCCCGCTTCGTCGACCTGCTCTGGCAGGAGGTCCTGGAGGCCAACCGCAGCTTCGATCGCTCGCGCTCTGCTCACAACGCGGTCGAGCACGCGATGCGGCACGGCCACATCCTCTGGGCGGCCAAGAGCGAGATGGCGGCGCGCCTTGGGCTGGCGGTCACGCCCGCGACGGACCGCACGCTGCTGACGGCCGCAGGCGTGCAGTACCTATGCGCCGCGGTGCTCAAGCTGCCGTCGGGATACCTGGCCGATCCGCGTGGCAGCCGCCGAGGTCTGGAGGGCGTCTCCTTCGGCAGCCCGCTGAACGTGCTCGAGCGCCGCGACATCCGCACCATGCTCCGGTTCGAGGACCACGACGAGGCGGTCCGGTTCGCGCAGATGATGGACGCCGCCGACATGCCGCGCCTCAGCAGCCGCGTCGAGCAGCGCCGCGTGTCCATGTAGGCGTCATGGAATTCCTAGCCGGGGTGATGGGAGCGTGGTGGCAGACCATCGGAAGGACCGGCCATGACCGCCACCATCGCGCTCATCGAGCGCCGCTACGCCGATGTCCTGCGGTGCCTCGGGTGACCCCTTGATATTCGCGGCATGGATTTCTATAATATTTCTATAAGAAAAACACGCACCGTCACCGGCACCTGCTCCAGTCCCCCTCGAGGGCTTCCCGCAACCGACATCCGAAGGAGATGACCGATGTCGAACTCTGCGACGCTCCTTGAGGCGCTCATCCGTGAACAGGTCCGCGACCTGCTGATGGCCGCTCTTGACCGTCCCTGCGTTTTGGGGCCCAATCAGGGCGTGAACTGGGTGGCCGAGCTGGTGGACGGCTACCCTGCGCCGCGCGTCATCGCGCGCCTGGTCCAGGACGGCGCAATCCCGATGGACGACGGTCCGATCGCTGCCGTCGGGGTGACGCTGCTTTCGGACGCCTACGACCCTGAGCGCAAGCTCGCCACCGAACCCCACCTCGAAGACCAAGAGGTTTGGCTAGACACCTACGGCGCGCCGATCGCCGATCTTGCCGCCTACGACGGCGAAGTCGCCGCGTGCGCCTGGTCGGTTCACGTCGATGCCCGTCTCGGCGGCTGGGTCGACACCCTGATGGAGCAGCTGGCCGATCACCTCGGCCGAGGCCAACATCGGCGGGTGACGTAATGGCCCGGGGACGTCCCAAGGCGGTGGACGGCGGCAAGACCGTCGCCCTCTACCTCGACGCCAAGGTTGATGGCTGGATTGACCGCATGACCGCCGTCACCGGTGGCAACCGGTCGCTCGCCGCGGCGCTGGCTATGAACACTCACCGCGCCGTTACCGAGGCCTACGAGCCGCTTTTGGACCGCGAAGAGCGGCGGCGGGTGCTCAACGCATTGAACGGCGTCGCCATGCACCAGACGCCCCCGGAAGCCTGGCGTGGGGCTCTGCTGGGGAATCTGCTGGCCGACGACGAGGATGCCGCAACGGGGGATTTGGTTGCCAAGCTCCGCGCGCTGCCGCGCTGGGAAATGGTCCTGCTGGTGCAGTGGGCGCTGCTGGCCTGGATCGCCATCGGCGCTGGCGTGGACATTGGGCGCTTCCTGGATGGGGAGGCTCCCTGATGCCTGTGCAGACCACTCACCCCGCCGACATTCAGGCATGGCTCGATGGCTTTGACCTGCCCTTGGACGCCGTAGCCGTCATGCTCGGTGTCACCGACCGCACCTTGAAGACCTATGCGCGCCGCGGCGAAGCTACCAGGACCGTCCTGCTGGCGCTGGACCGCCTCGCCTGGAGCGAGGCGCGGCTATGCGGGCTGCCTCGCGTGACGCCGCCCTTGGCACCGCGCCCTGAGCTCGCCGAAGTCGTACGGCTGATGAATCTGGCGGCGGCGATCGATGACCCCTCTGACATTTATGACGTGCCCGATATCCTGCGTCCGGTGCCCGCCCTGCTGGTCGATGCCCGGAAGGTGCTGCGTGGTCCCGCCCGGAGGGCCTCCGTGGCCGCGCTCGACCTGCTCAAGCAAGAGCATCGGCGAGGTCAAGACGCCTGGATGGATGGAGGCCTGGAGCGCCTGCGGCGCATTGCGACGGCGCTTGCCGCCGCCTGAATGCACATTGACGAGTCTGTCACCGGGTGCTGCTCACGGGTCGTCGGTGCGATCCCAGCCAAGTACGGCGTCGCGCGGAACCACGCCGCGCAGCCGTCCAGGGGCGCCCTCACCCGCCGCGTGGTAGCGCATGACCGCGTCGAGCACGGCGTGCATGTCGGTCTGTCGCAGGCCGTCGAGGATCCCATAGACGATCGCCACGTCGTGGTCGCCGAAGCCGTCGGCGTGGTAGGAAGTCGTCCGGATCTCGTCGAGCGCTTCGGGAGCTGACCACGCCGCCGACAGGTCGCCGGTGTCCGGGTCGGGCCGCGGCCGCAGCGCGTAGAACACGAAATCCCACTGCGGGAGGCTCAACAGCGGCAGGCTTTCCTGCACCATCGCCTCATACCGCTGGAGAAGGGAGCCCAGGGCCTGGGAGAGGTCGCCGGAGCCGCCCAGCGCGCGGGCGGTGAGAATGCGCTCGCTCTCCGGGTCGAGGTGCAACGTGACCGCGCGCGCCCGGCGTCGGCCCAGTCGCGCCAAGCCAGCGTCGAGACCGACGATGTTGTCGTGACCACGCCCGCGCTTGTCCCTGTCCTCGGCCATCCCGCCCCCGCCTGCAATCCCTGGAGGCTAAAGCGCGCGTTGTCCTTGTCAACACCTGCATGGAGCGAGGAGGCGCCGTGGTCGCGGCAGTCCCGCCTAGTGAGGATTCTCGGCGGGGCTGCCGCAGCGATGAGGATTTGTAACGTGGCGACGATGAGGATTTGTACCGTCCCGCGGTCACGATGGCGCCGGTCCCCGGTCGGTGGGCGTTTCGGCCTCTCCGACCACCGCTGGCAGGTACTTGCCGAAGCCGACTCTCGCGATCAGCCCTGCTTGCTCCAGGCAACGGATCATCGAGCGACCGAAGCCTGCCCGCTCCAGGTCCTGCCCGGTCGCAGGACCGCCGACGGCTCGCACGACCGGCACGGCCTTGGCGCGACGCTCGGCCCGCGACGGCAGACGGTCCCGGGGCGGCCGCGGCAATGATCTGGCCGCCGTGTACCGACCGTCGGCGTCCACCTCCAGCAATCTCTCGGCCGCCAGCTTCCCGAGGCGCCGCCGTGGAACGCCACGGCGCGCCAGATCGGCCGACGCTGAGCGGCCGCCCGGCGCCCCGCAGCAGCGCCAGGACATCCGCCTCGGTGCGGGCAGCCGTCGGCGTGCGGGACGGCTTCCCCGAGGCGGCTTCGTACAGGCGTCGCGGACCGGTGCGTCAGCCGCCTCGGCCAACACGACGACGGTCGCCGTCGCGGAGCGTACGACGTCGGTGCGCGTACCGCGTCAGGCCTCGGCATGCTGATGCCCGCCTCCGGGCGGCCGTGCGTAGCGACCGCGGCCGACTTGGCACAACGCCCCGGAGGACACGAGACGGTACACGGTGGACGCGGGAATGCCCGACCGCATGAAGTCGCGCAGGCGCAGCGGCCCGGGGGCGCCGTCGGCCAGTGCCAGGGCGGCCGTCCGTCGGTCGGGAGGCGCACCGCTCTCCGGTACGGGCGGGACGCGGGTGGACTCAAGCAGGCGCGGTGACGCCGCGTACCCATCACCGGCGCGCTCGAGCATGCCCTCGCGGGTCAAATGCAACAGCGTGGACCGGGTGATACCCGCCTGCGTGAACCTTTCCGCGCCGACCGCCGCGCCGTTCGCGCACACCGCCATCCACAGCGCCGTCTCCAGCGGCAGTGGGGCGCCCTCGATGAACTGGTAGCGGCCATCCGCACCACGCTGCACGCGACCGCGGCGGATCAGGTAGTGCAGGGTCTTCGGCGGCACGTCCAGGGCCTCGAACTCGGTCAGGCGGAGCGCCCGCTGCGCCCGCCGCGCGATGACCAGCGCCACCGCCGTCCTCATGGTGCGCCCTCCCCCTCATCCTGCCCGGCGGGCATCAGCATCCGGGCGCGCAACGAACGGCGCAGTGCCGCCTCGCGGACATTCGCGGGGACCGCGCCGCGCAGGTCACGCCCCGCCGACTGGGCGGCGACGGCGGCCGCCTTGGGCTTCGGCAGAGCCACCTGTCCGCGCCCCGTGCGCACCAGGCGGCCGTCGTCGACGAGATCCTGAATGGTCTGCGCGGTGATGCCTGCGGCCACGACGTCGGCAAGCCGCAGCGGCTCGCCACGCTGCGCGGCCGCGTGCGCCATCGCCAGCACCTTGCCGACCCTGCTCGCGCGCTTGGGCATCGGCGGTACCGTCAGCTGGACGCGGCCGTCGTCCAGGCGCGTCAAGCGGCCCGCGCGCACCATGCCTCGCACCCGGTTGGCGGAGATGCCCAACTCGGCAAGCTCCGACGTCATGAGCGGGGCAGCCGCGGCGGCGATGAGGGTCAGAGCCTCGTCGCTGGACGACACAGGCTGGACGACGGTGGGCTCCGCCTTGGACACCGCCTCGAACACGCCCGCGGACACCCGACGCAGACGCCCCTCGCGCGCCAGGTAGTAGACGATCGCGGCCGACACCCCCACCGCACGGAACGCCTCGAGGTCGATCGGGCGACCGGACGCCTCGGCGAGGTCGAGCGCTTTGGTGGTGGCGCAGTCCTTGCGGCGCAGGAGGACGCGACGGCGGCGCTGGCGCGGGCCGTCTTTCGGCTGAGCAGCCTGATACGAGTAGACACCGCGCCCGACCCGCCGCAGCTGGCCGCTGTCGGCCAGCGCGTAGATCACCGAGGTCGGTATGCCTCGGCTGACGAACTCCTTCAAGCGCACCGGGCGCTCGGCCAGGCGCGCAAAGTCCAAGGCCCTGACGCCGTGGTTGACCCGCTCGGCCCCCTCCGGTTCGCTCGCCGCCGCGTCCGCATCGCCGCCCATCTTGCTGGCCCCCAGGGCCATGCGCGCGACCGCCGCCTGAACCTTCTCGCGCGCCGCCAGGGACTCGCCTGCGAGGACCAGCTTGGTTCGGCGGCGCTCGAGTAGGCCACGGTGCTCGAGGTACTCGATGGCGGGTGGCCTGATGCCCGCCCGCGCGAGTTCGGCGTCCCCCAGGGTGCCGCCCGCCGCGTCGATCAGGTCGAGCGCATGGTCGGACGACCCGGGGGTCGAGTTCGCTCCGGGAACCGCCCGGTACCATTTCGGCGCCACCCGCTCGATGCGGCCGATGGACACCAGGTAGGCCAGCGTGCTGGACGTCACCACCGCGCTGCCGTCGGCCAGCGTGTCCAACGCAAAGAATTCGCTCAAGTGCACCGGACGTGCCGCCGCCCGGGCCAACGCCATCGCCATCCGCGTTGCCTGCGTTGACATCTCATTCCCCTTCACAGCATGTCGTTGTCGCCGTGCCCGGAGCGCGTCCACGCTCGCACGGTCGCGCCGATGCAGATCCCGGTGATCGCCGTCGCGGTCAAAAGGTAGCCGTCGAGCTCGCGAAGGACCCCTTCCACGCCGCCATCGGACGCCCAGAGCGGATGCAGGCGTTCGCCGACCTCGTAGGGCAGCGCGGACCACAGCGGCATGAGCATCCAGCCGAGGCACAGCGTCATCGGCAGCCGCGCGGTCGCCCGGCCGCCCCGCTCCAGCCACGACAGCCCCGACCACACCACCGCGGGCGCCAGGGTTTTGGCCAGCCAGGCCCACCGGAGCGCGTCCCCCCCGCGCGGAGCGGGGTTGTTGATCAGCAGCCACTCGACGGATGGCACCGCCCACAGCGGCGCCGACCAGATGGCAAGGCGGACCGCGTGCGGCGCCGCCCACCGGGCAACCCGACCGACCCGGGGGCCAAGCCAGCGCGCGCCCGCCACGGCCGACCGGAGGATCGGGTCATCGCGGGTTTGCGTATCGACCCAGGTAACGGCGCTCTGCGCGCCGAGGACGACGGCCTTGCCGATCCCCTCGGCGTTTCGACGGCGGATCTGCCGCTCGGCCGCCCGGTAGCCGTCGGTAAAGCCGCCCTCGGCCAGGCTTTCCAGAAAGCGGCGCCGGTGCGACCGGGCAAGCGACGCAAGAACGGCGTCGGGCACCTGCCGACGTTGCGCGATCGGCATCGCCAGGAGCCGATCGAGCTCGGCCTCGCTGCTTCGGAGCAGCGCCCGCTCGGCGCGCCTCACGTGCCCTATGGTCGCGATTCCCATGGCGCTCTCGTTCACAGAGAGGCGGGAGGCGGGTGTGAACCCGCCCCCGCCTTACCGTCGGCGTGGTGCAGATCAGTCGGCGGCGTACAGGTCCGAGTCCTCGTCCAAGCGGGCCTTAATGCCCTGCGCCACTTCTGGGCGCAGCAACGGCAGCAGCGCTTTTTGGGATTCGTGGAGCCACAGCATGAAGTCGTAAACGCCGTGGTTCACCTTGCCCGTGCTGAGGCCCGTCTCCGTCGCCAAGGCTTCGCGGCGCATTTTGTCTTCGTCGGCGCCATCGAGCGCAGCAAACATGTCGATGATGCTGCGCTCACCTTTGTTGCGCCACATGTCCCAGAAGATGGACTTGTTGCGCGGCAGATCGACGATTTTGAGCCAGGGCAACTCGAGCATCAGACGATACTTCTCGCAGCTCGCCTCCAACCCCTTGAACGAGCCCTTGTGCGCGTTGCGGACGAGAAAGAAGTCGGCGTTGCCGAGTTTGCTCCACATCCGGTAGGCGGCCGCCAACATGTCGGCCGCGCCGTTCGCTGCCTCGGCGTCATTGTCAATGACGACGACGTAGCGCATGTGCACGCCCTCCTCCTTCGTCATACGCGCGTAGGCGCCGCGCGCGCCTCTGAACCACGAGAAAATGCGCTTGGACGAGTTGCTGCCCGTGTCGATCAGGCAGTCGCGCCCCTTTTGGAACTCGAAGACCTGCTCGTAGTAGGTCCGCAGATCCTCGCTCTCGTCGTCATCCGACACGTTGTCGGGCGGCGTCAGCGGCAGCGCGAGGGCGACGCGATCGCCGAGCACGTGCCGCAGACGCGGCTGGTCGTCGACCGTCACCACGTTCATTTCGGTCCCGCCTGCCTGCGCGACGTACTGGTCGCTGAGCAGGGCGACGAGCTCGGACACCACGGTTTTGCCCGAGCTCCCCTTCTCGCCGAGCAAAAAGTAGGTCAGGTGGTCGGTCGCAGGCGCGGTGCCCCGGTGCGTGCCCGTCAGCAGCTGAGCCTGGGGCTTCTTCGCGGTGCTCATCACATCGTCTCCTGAGCCTGGAATCTGGTGGGCTCGAACGAACCCTCAGCTCCAAGATTGCACGCGCCCCGGTTAGTAATCTATGTTGCCGAGGCTGCGCGGAAGACGATTTTTGTCAACAAAATCAATTAAGTAGCGGCCGATCGGTTGCAGAGATCAGTCGCTGTTTGGCGCCAGCCACACCAGCTTGGCCAAACGTTCGGCGCCCCCGTAAGGCCTGGGGTCGCCGAACAGTGAGTCGAAATCCGGAGGATCCACGGCCAGCGTCGCAAGAGCCTCTTGGGAGTGGTCGACCGGGTAAATGCCCTCGCACAAGTGCCACCATGACCGGTTGCAGTCGACGCCAACGCGCTGCACGGCGTCTTGATACTCCCGCAGCTGCGACAGCAGAGGTCGCCCCGAGCACAGGTCGCTGCCGTACCAGTGGCGGGCGATCGCTTTGAACGCGGCGCGGGCTTCGGGACGCGGCGTCAGGCGGACGCCGATGAGGCGCACGACGCCGCACATCGTACCCGCGACCTTGTGCTCGAGGGCCATCCATGTCGTCCCTGGGTGGGAGGACAGCACGGGGATGTGCTCCAGGAAAGCCAGCATCAGAACGACATCGAACGCGGCGTTGAAGCGTTCAGCGTTCTCCCGAAGCCAAGCCATGGCGCCGTCGTGATCGTCCTGCTCGAGGTCGGGCGGCAGCGGCAGCGGCTCCGGTAGCCGATCACGGTGAGCGGGCCACCCGTCAACGGGCAGGTCGTCGGTGTGTGTGAACAGGGTCCTTGGAAGGTCGCGGACGTGGGCCATGCGGCGGTCGTAGCGGTGCGCGTCTCGCAAGGGCGACAGCCGCTCTTCAAGGTCTTCCGTCACCATGCCACCGCCTCCGCCCCCGTCGCCCCGGTGTTCAGATGGGAGGCTTCGAGGCTACGCAACAGCCTCCCCGGTTTTTTGGACCGTATCACCATGCTCCAGCACCCAGGCCCTGTAGCGCGGCGCCAGACGGTCCAGAGCCTCCTCGGCGTCGTGCCAAGCCCGATCGAGACACGGTGACCAGCCACTGTTCCAGCAGTCCGTTGCCGCCGTTCCCGGGGCCCCCACGGGGCCATGCACATACCAGCTGTAAGTCGCTCCCCCCAACCTTCCGCATCCCAGCGGACCTCCAGCTCGAAACCGTAAGGGCCGCTGGCGTCCCAGTCGTCGGTGTCAGGGTCGTCCGGGTCCAGATCGACCCATTCGACATCGTAAAGCTCGCTGTACATCGCCGTCCCTCACCGGATTCAGAAATGGTACCGGGAAGGTAGGTTTGGCGTGCGGCTCGGCGCCAGGTCGTTCTCCGCTTGGTGAACAACATCAAGGCCGCCGATATGATGGTCGGCGGCCTTGATGACGCGGTGCTGATGGAGGACGGCGATCAGGACATCGCCATGGCGCGGCCACAAGAGCGCGGGCGCGCCATGGCGGCGATGCGGCTGTCGACTCGAGCGTTGGGATTGACGATCGGTTCGAATGGCTGGCCGCGGTCGGTGTAGGTCTGCTCCGTGGCGCGCAGCAGGAGGGCCGTCGCATCGCCGCCCTCGGGCTCGTCCTCTTCGACGCCCGGACCGCCGAGATCCGCGGTCACCGGAGCGGCGTCGCGGGCATGAGCCTGCGCGAGCAATTCCTCTAAGTCCTCCGGCGTCATGTCCGGGCTCGACGGCGGCGTCAGGTCGGGCTCGACGGACTTGGCCGCGCCGCCTTCCACCACGGTGGACACCGCGGCCGCAGCCGTCTTCTCCGCCTTGTCCGGGCGAGCGCGCTTATCCGCCTTCGGCTCGATCGCCACCAAGTCCTCGTGCTTCGGCATCGGCGCCTGCTCCGGGACGGCGTCCACGGCGGCGATGTCGCGGCGCTCTTTTTGGATGGCGAAGAAGTATTGGCGCAGCGTTCCCACTGACGTGTCCGGTGGCAGGAGTTCGGCCGCTACCAACACTTTTTTGACTTTGTCCCATTCGCGGTGACGACCCTTCAGGCCCTCGATGTCGCCGAAGAGGGTGCGGACGATCTCAATGGTCTTGGGGTACGCAACCCCCAGCACCTCGCGCTCGGCTTCAAGAATCCGCTGGCGGGCCTGCTCGATGTTGATGGTCATGGTCATCCATTCCCCCGTCCGCACGTCTGAGCCACGCGGCCGACGTTTGGCCCATTGTGCCGTTCACGTTGCTCGTTGCGTACACCCAGGAAGAAACCGCGCAGGGCTCCCGCCGACGCGCCTGGGGCCAGCATGTTGGCCTCGGTCAGCATGTCGCGGATCCTCCGCCAGTCGTGTTGGTACGGCTCACACAGCCGCTCGATCTCGTTGAAATACGTCCTGACGCAGGCCAACAGGGACCTCGGCGGCTCCCCGCGGACGGGCGTCGGCACGGGACGCAACCGCCGTCGTTCCGCTTGGAAATCCAATACCTTGGCCATGGCCCTCTCCATCCGCGACAACCCCTGATCAAGGGTATGGGCGGGCTACGCAACACTCAATGCTATTGACGCAAGTTCCCCGGAAACGAAGTGTGAAGACCCCGTCTAAGCTCCGTTAAGGGTCAGCAAACACCCCGAGATGGCGCCGTGAGGGTGGCCTCCATCAGGCGGACACCGGGTGGCACCCAAGCGCAAACCCGCCGTCTAGGACACCCTCAACGTCCCGAACAGCTCCCGTGAACACGACGTCGATCGGACATCCGTTAGGCGCTGCGGTCGGTGGGGTGCTGGACTGCAAGTGGCGCCCGGCGGACGACCACCGGTCGGTTGATCCCGTGGGTCGGCATCTTTACGGCCCATGGATGGGGCGGGTTCGCCGTCTTCTCATACTGATGCACCAGCACCTCTGGCAGGTTGCGCTGGTCGTAGCGCTGCCCCAATCGGAAGACGACGCTGTTCTGAGCCACCAGGAACAGATGGATGGTCCGGACCCCGCGGTTGCCGAGGTCGCTCACCACCTTCAGAAACTGGGCGGCCAGTGCCCGTTGCTTCGCGTCGGACCAGTGATTGTCCTTGTCGATGGTCGGCAGCGAGAGTCGAACGACGGGCACCGCGCCGAGCGACCGGCCGACGGCGTCTGCATCCACAGCGTAGGAGACCTCGACGGCCACCGCGACCTCTGCCGCGCCACGGGGAACGCAGTCAAAGCCATCCACGATGAACCGCTCCCCGTCGTCGGCGCCGTTCAGGCTTCGCCAGCGCGCCTCCCCGCGGTCCCAGTCCACGATGCGGACGGCGCCGTCGTCATCGAGCAAAAACCCGGCGAGGAAGGTCAGGGGCACCGGAGACACGCCGCCGTACACCACGGTGACGTCCTCGCGAGCCACGTCGGAAACCGAGCGCTCCAGGTCGTGGCGCACCGTTGCGACCTCGCCGACGACCCGCTCCGGGTCCATCACCGAGTTGTTCTCAACATATGGCGTGTGGTCCAGCAGGATACTCTGCGGGACACCAACGACGTCCTTCGGCAGAGCGTCCTTCAGAGGAGATCCGGAACTCTTGGCGAGGCCGCGCTGCTCGATGACGACAACACGCCTGCGAGCGCGCTGCTCCTCTTCCTTTCTCTCCTCCTCTGCGAAGCGGATCGCTTCCCAGACGCCGCCGACGGCGGTGAGGACAAGCCCGATCATGAAGGCGAGCCACGTGATGAGTTCCGGTGTTCCGCCGGAGATCTCGATGTGGAGGGAAAGGGCCCTCACATCGTCGGCGTAAAAAAGCGACGACACCCAGGACCCGGCGGCGGTCGCACCGATAAGGATCAGGCCCGCCCTGAAGATTCTCAAGGGGAATGACCTGCGGCGCAAGGCGAAGTCCACAACCTTCGACACGGCGGTGAGCAGGGTGTCGAAGACCTTATGCAGCAGGGACATCGGCTCAATCCTCAGGCAGGCTGGACGGGGCGGCGCCGTGCGCCCGGCGGACTAGGAAGCCCATCTCTGACATTACATGCGGGTTCAGGGCGAGAGCGAGGCGGCGTGTTGCTGCATGGCCAGGGACGGAGCGACCGTCACGGTCGCCGATGCGCTCGGGGTCGCCGTCGGGATGACGACCGCCGCCGGTCCACTCCCCGGTGGCCTGCCAGAGTTCGTAGTGAACGAACCAATGGAGGAGCCAGGGGACCACGGTCTCCGCAAGTGGCATGAATACGTTCCACTCCCCTGGGTAGTAAAGACAGGGAACGACAGGCCAGCCCCTACACAAAGGTGTTGCAGGCCATGCGGCCTGCAACACTACTCTGGGCATCATCTCTTCTACTTAAAATCCGAACACGAGGGGCGTGCTCCGTCGGAAGCCGACACGGTCCGCTGGGTTCGAAGGCGCTACTGAACCGCCTCTCGTATCTGCTGCTCCATATCGGGCGTGACCTGAGCCGGTCGCGCAGGAAGGGGCTGACTCCCGCGCTTGCCATTGTTCCCAATGTCGTCAATGAGCAGCTTCATCTCAGCGATCTCGCGAACCTGTGATTCGATGATTTTATCCGCGAGCTTGCGCACGCGGGGGTCGCTGATGCTTGCGTTGCTTGCGTTATTGATGGCGATGGAGTGGTGCGGGATCATCGACTTCATGAAGCTGACATCGCCGATCAGGCCCTGACTGCGGTTCACGTAGAGGAGTACAACTCCGACCAGCACGGCTCCGACCAGTACGGCGATCTTAATGGCCATACCCCTGTACATTGACCACATGAAGCCGAGCATCACGATAGTCATGACGCACCCCATTACGAGCGAGGAGACCAGCCGGTTTACGCTGAACAGGGCGTGATCGAACGAATAAACAAGCTGGTACATCAAAAAGAACATGATGAACGTTGAGGTTGCGATCATTGCCGCAAACCGACCCCAACCCATTTTCATCATGTTCCTATGGTGATTTTGCTCGTGTGACATTGCGGCTTCCTCTACTCCATCCTGCGCAATGAGGGGGAACAAAACCCCCATCATTTTTGTTCCCGCGCAGCCTTTCATTGTCGTGGCACACCGTTCTACGAACTCTGCCAGAGCGAGCATGAGAGTGGCTGGGTAAGACGGGCTGCGGATCAGGCGTAGGGATCGAAGTAGACGATGTCTTCCATTCGGACCTTACCCTTGGCGACGCCCAAGCGCTCCGCCGGGGTCAGGCCGTCCTCACCCGTGAAGCACCAGTTGTACCAGACCCGGAAGATGTCGAGGCACTTGCCGACCATCGCCGGGTTGTAGGGCGCGTAGCCGTGCCAAACGCGCCGCGCCCGGCGCGTCGGCGAGATCGGGCGTCATCTCTCCATAAACCCGCCGCCAAACTCCCGATCGCCATCCTGCCAAATGCTCACGAAACTCACCGCCGCCTTCACGCATCGCCGCTAACCATCAATCCTGCGCCGCCCCATTCCTGCCCGCGCCGCCGCGGTCGCAGGCCGTAACCCATGAACTGCCCGTGAATCCCCCGTCTATGCAGCCGTCTATGAGCCGTCATTTTTGGGACGTGGATCACTCCTTGGGTGCCGTGAATCACCTTTTCCTGATCGGGTGGGTGGGGTGCAAGGCACCCGGTGGTCGTCGGTCGCTGCGCGCCCTCCGAATGAGCCGTCCCGACGCCAGCGTCGGGCCTGGCCACGGTCGATGGAGGCCATCCTCGCCCCCTTCGGGGGCTCGGACGGCGGTTCCGGTGTCCGAACGGCTTCCAGCCGCCCGGACACCGCTTCGGACGACGGGGGCCAACCTCCGGAGGACCTAGAAGTCCTTCGACGGCCGAAAACCACCCCCAGTCAACGGGGGAGCGCCCCGCTGCGCGACGGCAGCGATCGCCCCCGGCCGACCGACCCCTGGCCAGACGGCCCCAGCCAGGGCCTCCGCCATCCCAACGGCCTTCAGCCGCCCCAACCCCGCCGCCGCCGCAGGGCGCGCCCAGAGCCGCCTGGAACGGCCCGGGGCGACGGCACCGTCAAGCGCGCTGACCGCCGCCCCGCCCCAAGTACCGCCGAGCGGTCCTCGGACGGCGAACGGCCTATGGGGCCGGACGAACGAGCCTCGGGCGTCCGCGGCCGCCGCCCGCCCGATCCCCGCCGCGTCGCCATCGCGTCCCTTTCCCCCGGTGACGCTTTGCACCCCACTCACCCTGCCCTGACTTCCCGGTTTCCTTGGGTTTCGCTGCCCGCCTCGCTGTCGGTCATCCCCGCCAGTCACGCCGAGCCGCCCGCCCCGAGGCGCCGCCTGCCCCCGCCGCCCCAGGCGACACACGGCGCGCGCGCCGCCCAGCCGTCCGGGAACACGGGCCCGCCGCCCCGGTGCGCCCGCAGCCGCCCGAACACCGGGATGCCGCCCGTGCCGACCGACGGCCGCCCGGGATCGGCGGCTTGCGCCGCGGACGCCAACGGCATCCTCCTCCCCGTGGTCTGTGTTGACACAGTTGATATGGAGTTTCCCGCCGCCGCGTCCTCGCCCAGCCGCCGGTGGACATCGGGGCGCCGGGAGGCGTCGGGCAACACGGGCGCCCACGGAGTTGCCCGTCATCCTTCGTTTGCTGAGGCCGCCCTGAAATGGCTGTGGCTGAGAGCGCGGACACGGAGAACGAAGGATGGCGCAAGACCGGTTCAGAGCGAAGTCGGCCACGGTGACCGTCACCCGCGAGGGTCAGGCGGTCGGCGCCGCCAGCGGTCCGGACGGCGGCTGGTGCATCGTGGCAACCCGCCGCCCTCTGCTCGAGCGCCTGCACACCGTCCAGAAAGAAATCCTGGAAGAGGCCGCAGCGAAACCAGTGAGAACGGCGCCCCGCCCCGCGGCACCCCGCATAAGCGCGCGCCCGCGCTTCGGCAAACGCTCCTTCTGGTTCTGACTTCACCCTCTAGTGGCTCGGTGTGGACCGGTGTCCGCAGACAGCTCACCCACTGCTGCCGTCTTGGCCTGCGGCCAGTTCGTACGGCTGGATCAGCCAGTCAGCGGGTAGGCCCCACTCGCTGGACAGCCGCGCTGCCATGTCGATGGTGAGCCGCCGTCGACGGCCGAGGATCTCCGCCGCGTCGTCCTCCGAGCCGACCAGCTCCGCAAGGTCTCCCAGGCCCAGGCCGGTCGTCGCGAGATGGGCTTCGATGGCGGCGACCGCGTCGACGCGCTCGATGGGCCAGCGGGTTCTCTCGTAGTCGTCGATGAGGACGGCCAGCACTTCGAGGGCGTCGGCCTCGGGAGAACCGGGCTCGGCGCCCCACAAGCGGCGGACTTCGGCGAGGGCGCGTTCGTGGTCCGCGTCGCTTCGGATGGGCCTGATCGTTGTAGCCATCCCAACTCCCCCCGTTCCGTTGACATAAACACCAAGCGATCGCACTGTGCTCGGCCGCATGCTGTTGTCGAGGGTGCGCCGATGCATCGTGAGTTGTCCATGCGGCTGTACGAGCGGTATCCGGGCGTTTTCGGCCAGCGCGACCTGCCCCCTTCCGACAGCCTGATGAGCTTCGGCATCGAGTGCGAGGACGGATGGTTCAGCATCCTCGACGCGCTCTGCGAAGTGCTGACCGTGCACGCCGTCGAGGCAGGGACACCGCTGGTGGAGGCCGTCCAGATCAAAGAGAAATACGGCGGCCTGAGCTTCTGCACGCGCGGGCACGACAGGTTCGAAGACGGCGCGATCGACCTGGCGGAGGCGTTCTCGAACCGGGTCTGCGAAGAAACCGGGGCTCCAGGACGGCCATGCCGCTGCGGCGGCTGGCTGCGGACGTTGTCACCCGCCGAAGCCGCGCGTCAGGGCTGTGAGCCAAGGGACCTGTCCCGCTGGCGCGCACCGCGCATCCCGGAGCTGGACACGACACTCGCTCAAACGCTGGCGCAGCGGCACCCGCTGGTCATGGTCGGCCAGCTCGACGTGCCACCCGGATGGAGCGATCTCGCCGACACGTACCTGGACCTGCTGACCCGCCCGTCCGAGCGGCACGGGGCGCCCTACCGGGTCGAGTTCCTGGGGCGGGAAGACGGGCGGCTGCTCGCGGTTGCCAGCCCTCCGATGGGACGCAGCCTCGACGACCTGTGCGGCCTGGGTGCATTCCTCGAAGCGATGTCGCGGCGCCTTGACCCGGACACCGGAATGCCCGTCGCCGTCGGCACAGACCGGTGCGGGTAAAGGACCGCCACACAGTGCGGACCGATGTCCGCACTCCCAGGCTGGCAGTGCGCCTGCAACCTATAAGGCATCTTTCGTATGACGAAAGCCACCATTGATCGCGGACCGCTTTGTGCGGTAAAATGGTGCACCAATCTGGAGAAGTGCGACCGCGATGCTGGTCTTCGGCGTGCAGATACCGACCCCCGCGAACGGCCCGACGACGTTGGGCTCTGCGATCACGCGCACGTAACCCGCCCCACCGCCTCTTGAACGGCCGCGACGGGGCGCTTCCCGGTCAGGAGTTCCAGATGGCGGTCTTCTTCACCAGCGACACGCATTTCGGCCATGCCCGGATCCTCGAGCATTGCCAGCGCCCCTTCCACAACATTGACGAGCATGACGACGAACTCGTCCGCCGCTGGAACGCCGTGGTGGGCCAGGACGACGACGTCCATCACCTCGGGGATTTCGCGTACAAGTGTGATCCCAAGCGCCTGGCGGGCATCTTCAAGAAGTTGAATGGCCGCAAGCACCTCACGCTGGGGAATCACGAGAAGGGGCCGACGCTTCAGCAGCGCTGGGCGTCCGACCCCGCGCCGTACCGCGAGATCACGGTGGACGGCCAGCGCATCGTGCTCCTGCATTACGGGATGCGGGTGTGGAACTCCATGCGGCGCGGCGTCATCCACCTCTACGGCCACAGCCATGGCAGCCTCCCGGGCAACCGCCAGAGCCTTGATGTGGGCGTGGACTGCTGGGACTTCGCTCCGGTCAGCCTCGATCAGATCCGCGCGCGTCTGGCCGAGCTGCCGGAAATCCGCTACGACGGCGCCGACGAGGACTGAAGGACAGGACGCGGGCCGTCAGCCCGTCGCGTGCACGGCTGCGCTCAGAGCCCGGTGGAGCCGTCTGCGGGAACGCTCCTCAGCGCCGTAGCCCTGAAGTGCGCCGATGATCTCGCTCATCATCAGGTCGCGCAGCCCCCTGTCGGCGCCGCTGTTCTCGACCCACAGGTGGGCGACCTCTTCGGCACTCAGGATGGCCTGGGCGAGCCTGTCCTTGCTGGCCTTGGGGGTGGCGTTGTCGGTCAACTGCGCGAGGATAGCCGCACGCTGGTCGGCGTCGTAGTGCCGTTCGATCTGGTCGGTGAGGACCGTGCCGACGATCGCCATGGCGGCCACGCGGTGGTCGTCACCCCGACCGTGGTGGTCGAGGACGGCGTTCTCGATACCCGGGTAGTGCCTGAGCAGGGCTTTCGCCGACGTCAGGCCGAGGCCGTCGAGCATCGGCATCAGCGCGTTCAGGACACGGGTTCGGTAACGGCGGCGCTCCAACCAGGCTCCGAACATTGTGGATCTCCAGAGGGCTGCGGCGCCGTCACAGGTTCAAGTTCATGTACCGATCTTCGAGGTACTTGAGCAGGTCGAACACATCGACGGCATCACCCTTCTGCTGGTTGCAACGGGGGTGGAGGACTTGCAGGTTGCCGCGCTCGTTGCCGCCGCCGAACGTGAAGGGAACGCGGTGGTCGACATGCCAATGTCCAAAGTCGAGAGGCTCGCTGCACCACGGGCAAACGCCGCCCTGCTCGTCGTAGATCTGGGCAATGACGTGAGCCATCCAGGGACGACGGCGACCAGGAGCGATCTCCTTGAGGATGGACGAGCACTCCTCGACCGCTTCCCACAATCGGTCGAAGGTGGCCATCTGATGCGCGACGGCCTGCTCGGCGATTTGCTCGAGCAGGCGGCTCACGCCGACCTCCGGTTCAACGTGTTCTGGGCGCGGGTGCGGGCTCCCTTCAGCCTCGTGCGCAGTCGCTTGGCGTCGTCGGCCGCGTTGACGTTTTCCAGGGCGCTGACTAGGGCATCAACGATGTCCAGCACCGTGTTCAGATCGGCGACAATCTCGCTCAGCTCGGTCTCGGAGCGTTGGCTGTAGCCGCGCGTTCGGTCGGCGAGGCGGCGAATCCGCTCTTCAAGCGTGAGCTCGATCTGCGGGGTCGCCTGCTGGATGACCTCCAGCTGCTTTGCCGGAGGGTCTTGCCTGCTCGAGCACAGAATCCGGGATAACCAGTCCAGCATCGCCATTCCCCCAACCGCCACGTTACAGCTTTGCCGCGCATTGAAGCAGAGCAACTCGGCGTGTGCAACCCAGGCCCCTTACCGAGAACCCGTTCCTTGCCAGCGGTCGCCGCATTCTGTGCGGACCGGTGTCCGCAGGAGGCGCGCATGTGGTTCGACGATCCGTTCGGCAATGGGCGTCCGCCCATTCTCTTCCCCAAGGTCCGCTGCGGCGGCCGCCGCGTCGCCTGGGTCCGCCAGTTCTGGTCGAAGGAGCTCCGCGGTACGGCGCAACGCTCGCTCGGCAGCCAGCCCATCGACCTGGGCACCGTCGCGCCGCTGATCCGGGAGCGCATGGAACCCCAGGAGCTCGCACAGGCCCAGGCGTGGTTCTCGCAGCAGAAGGTCGGAACCAACACCGTCTCGGCTGTCCGCGAGATCGAGGAAGCCGTCGCGCGCCTGCGCGGTGCCGCGGAGAACCTGAAGGCGATGGCCACCTCGTCCAACGCCAACCTGGTGCTCGCCGCGGGCCGTGTCGGCGCCGCCCAGAAGGCGGTGTTCGACAGCGCCGTACGGGCGTTCCAGGAGGCTCTGGATGCGGCTGCGAGGAACGGCGCAAAGCTGACCGCGCCCAAGCCTGAGGCACCTGCCAGCGTGCTCCCTGACGCTCTCGTGAAGCCGCCGGTGGGCGTCCTGGCGGGACCGACCCCGGGTCCTGCCAAGCCCGCGAAGAAGGGCAAAAAGACCACCCGGTTGAAGACCGAGCACAAAGGACAGCACACCTCAGACGACGCGGCGCCGCAGGCGCGGGCAACAGCGGGCCGCGACGGCCGTAAGAGGAAGGCAGGGGCCCAGACGACCACCGGGCCCAAAACGCCGATCGGGGCTCCGACAGGGGATTTGGTGCCCGTGGCCGACAACGCGCCGACTGTGACATTCGGCGAGGCCGCACCAGCGGAGGCGGGAGAACAGCTGGACCTTGAGACCTTCCTGGCGAGCCTTGACGGCGGCCAGCTTGAGCCGATGCCTGAATCGGCCGCCCCGTCGCGGTGACGACATGACGCGAGGGCTCAGCCGCCGAGCGCGGCGTGTACGATGCGGCGCGCCTGGGGTCTGAGTAGCAATGGAACAGCAAGTTCGTTCTTGGCCCTGTGCCGCGGTTGACATGCTAAATCCGATTACCACCTTGACGGTGCGGTGAGTGGCCGCTACCACTCTTTGTTTAGAGAGCAAGCAGGAAGACATCATGGTTGCTTATTCGAAAGCGGCGATTCGTGCCGCCCTTGAAGCCGCCGCCACGGCGGTCGGCCTGACCGCTGATGAGCTTGAAAAGCTCTGCATTAGCAGGACGGCACGGCCGTTCAGTGAGTTCCTGGGCGAGGAGCCGGGAGGGTATCGGCCGTCGTTCTACAACTCTAACAACAAAATCCTGGCAGATGCTTATGACGCCGGACGTGAGGCTCAAGGCGACCCGCGCCGTGCCTTCCGAGGCTTATGAGTTAAAAGGAAAGAGTTCAGAATAGTAGCGGGTCGGAATGTCCGATTGGACAGGTTAAGTTGCAGTAAAAAAAGGCATTGCGGGATATCCAGCACTCCATAGACAATATCATTGTTTTATGTTAGAAGAAGCGTTGGTGTCTTTTTTTTTGCAGTATAGCGGTGTGGCTGCGTCCTTGCTGCGTCTATCAAATGAGAAAGTGCGGTGACGATATGGCATTCTACAATGACGCGAAGAACGTTAAGAAAACCGATAAGCCTGAAAAATACAATGTCGTTAGATCCCCAGGCACCAAGCCTAGTAGTCCAGGAATATATAAATGCCAGGACTGCGGCTTTGAAGATGTCATAAATAGGGAGTGCGGAAAGTTGCCCCCATGCGCAAAATGCGAAGGTGATACTGGCTGGAAATTGCTTGTAACCGCCACTGATTCCTAACTGAGATACATGCGTTCCGGTCAGCCGCTCGGCGTCGGCGTAGGAGAGCAGGGACAGTGCGTAGCGGCCGCCCGTGCCGTCGTCCTTGCAGACGGTCTCCGGGTGCCGCTCGCCGACCAGCAGGATGAAGTCGTAACGCTTGCTCCGGTTTTCGCCGAAGCTCTGCGCGAAATACCAGGACCCGTTGGGGCCGACACCGTCCTGCTCTTGATCTCGACGAGCACATGGCGACTGCCGGGGCCGTCCACGCGGACGGCTTGCCCGCCGTTGCCTGGAACGGGCCTGCCGCCGAGGATCCGCGCCGCCAGGGCTTCCGTGCGGTCTTTCAGGGACGGCTCGCTGGCCCTCGCCGCCGCCTGGGTGATGCGCTCGGTGCTTGCTTCCTCGGGCAGCCGCAGCGCCGCGCGGATTTGCTCCAGAGCGGCGGTACGGCGCTTGCGACGGGGCGTCGGCGCCGTCTCCAGCGACGGCCGCCAGCCATGGGTGTAGGCGTAACACGCCGCCGCGACCTCAGGCGGCGGGGACTCCCTGCCCGGTGACCAGTCGGCCACGCGGGCCATGGGCACGCCGAGTGTTCTGGCCGCGCTGGCGTTGTCGAAGCCGTTCTCCCGTTTCCAGCCCCGGAATGCGGCCATGCCCGTGGCCAGAACGGCGACCGGATCCCAACCGACCTGGCGGGCGTGCCGACCCCCCTTGAGCTGGCGGGGCGACGGTGGCCCGCCGAGCAGGACTTGGTGGCAGAGTTCATCCGGGGACGGGCGGGCAGCGGGCGAGCGCAGGTGGACCTCTACGAGACGGAGTGCCGCCGATCCGTCGATCCGCGGCGCCCATGGTCAGGATAGGAGGCCGCCGCTTTCTGAAGGGTGTCGCGCGTGGGTGGTGGAGCCCCTGGGCCGAGAGCGCGGAGTCGCTTGAGTCCCAGGGGTTTCCGGGTCATGTTGGAAATCAAGAGGCGAGAGACATCCGCCGCCACAACCACAACGAGGCTAGAGCCATGAACAAGGCCGAATTCATCGAACTCATCGCGGGCAAGCTCGGCTCCAGCAAAGCGGATGCGGGTCGGGCGCTCGACGCGGTCACCGAGGGCATCGCCGAGGTGCTGGCCAAGGGCGACGACGTGAAGCTGACCGGGTTCGGCATCTTCGAGGTGCGCGAGGTCGCGGCGCGCCAAGGGCGCAACCTGCACACGGGTGCGACCATCGAGATCCCCGCGGGCAAGGCGCCCAAGTTCAAGCCGTCGAGCACCCTGAAGCAGGCCGTGGGCGGCCAGACGGCCGACGCCGAGTGATCGGCTCGCTCGCACGAAGGGGCGACTGAACCGCTCTACCCCCTACGCCAGGGCGTTGCCGCTCAACGCCAGAAACGTGTCGGCAGCCACCTCCGCCACAGTGGCTGTCGACGGTGTGCAGCGGAGAACGCCGCCGCCTCGGCCTGCTGCATCTGTCGGTCAGGCTCATCCACAGAGCCGCGCTGAACGGTGCCGCGCGGCAGCCCTGGCAGTCCCCGCAGAACACGCGAGCGCCACGTTTCGCGCGGGCATTGCCCGACATCGCCCGGAACGCGGCTGTACGGAAGATGTGGCGACAGCCAATGCCGGACGCGATCCATCGGATTGCGACCCGGGTTCAGCATCGGCGACCCTGCGGCTCTGTTTCCCCGGTGCGATCCTGCACGCCCACCCCTCCATGTCCGTGGTATCGCCCCGCCTTAGATGGGGGTGAACGACGTCGCGTTGATGGCCGTCTCAACTCGCTCGCGGAGGCGCTCACGGATGTTTTCCGAGGCCTGGGCGTACACCGTCCATTCGCCGCTCGGCGTGACCAGCAGGCCAGGGGTGTTTCCCAATATCGTCCGCTTTGCCTCGGCGTCGCTCATGCCGTCCGCGGACTGAGTCCCAATGTTCGGAACCCTGTTCAGAATCGACTGGTGGCCGCCGAAGCAATGGATCTCACCGCCCAGGATGACGTGTTCATCCAGTACGACTTCCTTCTGTGAGGCCCCGTACTTGTCGATGCCCTTGTCAAAGACGTGGCCCATCGTCGTCTGCCAGTAGGCGACCGCGGCGGGCAGCGTTGTGCCGTCACCGTGCCCGTACACGTCGTTCAAGTTGATGATGACCTCGGTGGACAAGGGAACACGGCGGTAGATGAGCGCGGTCTTTGGGTATTTTGGAATGCCGCCTTTGAAGCCAAAGGCAACGTCGATGTCCGTCGTCCATGCCGACACGTCCTCGATGACGGCATCGGCCACGCCGACGCTATCCGCGATCTTTTTATTGATTTGAACGCGCCGGAAGACCTCGGGTGGACAGGACGCGAACATGGATTGGACATGCTTCAGCGACGCACAGACAGACTTCAAGGTGTCCGCCTTGGCGACCTTGTTGTGGCTGCCCGACTGCCAGTCGTCGATGGCCTTCAGAAGGTCGAACGGAAGAAGGTCCCACGGGTACTGCACAGCTTTCGCTCCCTGCTGATCGGGTGCGGAGAGTAAGGCGTTGGCGACCCGGTTCCAAGACGCCGTTGTCAGTCCTGCGGGCGGCCTACTCGCACCTGCGGTCGGCGTCCAGGCGGTCCAACCGGTGCAGCAGGTGCTGGCGCTCCCTGCGGGTGCTGGCCATCATCGCCCAAGCCTTCACAGCGCGCGGTGCGTACCACGCGACCCCGAGGCCGCCGAGAGCAAGCAGCACTCCCGCCACGATCCGCACCCAGTCCATCCCGCCTCCGCCTCCGCTGCGAATCCTGTGGCCAACCGGTGCGACGTCCGCCCACGGCACGTTAGCATGTTCGCTTTTTGTGCTCAATTCGACCGGACGGCATCTCTCGAAGAGAGCAATCGACATCGCGTTCCAGGTGATCAACAAAACCCGGTGCGGGAAGTCCGGGGAGGGGGCGTCGGTGCTGCGTGTCACGGTCGAAGAGCTCCGCCCCCAGGCGTCGCCCCGGAAGCGGATGGAGATCTTGATGGAGGAGGTTGACGCGGCGGATTACGTCGCCGGAAACGGGCGCTACGTCGCCATCCTGGCGCGCCGCTTCGACCCCGACCACGGCCGCGTGGAAACCTGCGGTCTCATCCGCGGCGCCCTCGGACCGGTGGACGCGCTGGTCGGCGCCGCTCTCGGCGCCGTGGCGGATGGCGAGCTGGAGGAGGCGTCCGAGTGTCTGCGGGACTGCATGACGGCGGCGTGGGGGATGAGCGATGCCTGAAGGCTCCATCTCGTACCCTTGGCACCCGATGGATGACCACCCCCACGACCACGCCGCCTGCGCCTGCGGCGAGTTCTGGAACCTGGGGCGACAGCTGGAGTGCCCGGTGTGTGGCGCGCCGTCGACGACACGGCTGCGTGCCTGGGAGGTCCCGGTGCACGGCACCGAGGACTTGCTGATCTGCGGCTGTTTGGCGGTGCAGTCGGCGATGGCGGCGGTGGCGCGCGCAGGGCAGCCGATCGCCGCGGTGCTATCACTTCAATCCCCTGGGGCCGTCGACGGAGGCGGCGGCGCGCCGCGTGTAGGCACGGTGCCGCAGCTGGTCATCGAGTGCGAAGACACGGCGGATGCCGCCCATCCCCGCGCACCCCGTCAGCACCACGTCGAGGCCGCGCTGGGCTTCGCTCGTCAGCACGGTGGCAGGCTGCTGATCCACTGCCATCTTGGCATCGCGCGTTCGACCGCCATGGCGCTGGCTGTCGTCGCCGACGGCCTCGGACCGGGTCGGGAAGCCGAGGCGCTGGACCGGGTGCTGGCGGCACGCCCCTGCGCCACGCCGAATCCGCTCATCGTCGCGCTGTCCGATCGCCTGCTCGACCGCGGTGGCGCGCTGACGGCGGTGGTCGAAGGCCACCCCGACATCGTCCGTCGGCGCGGCGGCCAGAGCTTCCCGTAAGCCCGGCGGCAGCCAGCGGCACCTGTGACCGGATGCCGGTGCGGCACATGCTCCTGACGCTCTGATCGGTTTGCCTGCCAAAGCCTTGGTCGAGGCGTGGGCGTCATCGCTTCATGTCCTCGTGAATGCGTGCCGCGACATCCACAATCAGAGGGTGAGGGCCGGGAGTTGTCGGGTTGGCGTTCGCATACACACTGATCCCGTAGTAATCCAGCACCCGTGTTCCTCCCACAGACATCCCTCCAAGCACAGCAACCGCAAACATGCGAGTTTTGCTGAACGCCTGCTTGTAGCTGCCACCGCGGCTGCGCTTCGGCGACAAATCAAAAGCGTTGCCGACGCTGCCTCGGGCGATCCCGACGCCCGCCCCTTTCGGGATGTCCTTGCATTCGACTGCGACCTTCAGATCCTTGCCGGATGGACGGCCGCCACCCGGCAGATTGCGCAGGTCGTCGCCGGTTTTCTGGGCAACAACAGACACGTCTTGTTCGTGGTTGCTTCCGGAGCGTCCCTCGAACTGAACGCTGTTGTGGATCTCATAAACGCGCTTGACCCGACGCCCATGGAAGGTCAGGCGGATGAAACCTGGGCGCGGGGCGTTTGCGGTCGCCGGGTGGATCTTACCAGGGCTTTGCCTGATGACGAAGTGACTGGCGGGGGTTCCAGTATGGTCGCACACCTCCACCGTGGTCCGGTAGTAAGGCGACTTGAATTGGTAGGCGACTGACAGAGCGACAAGCGCCTCGTAGGCCGTCCCCGCTTTGTTGAAGGCGAAGCCGGGCGGCAACGCGGCGCCAAGCTGGGTCAGCAGGTCGATGATCTGGGTACGCATTACGAGCTCTTCGACGGAAGGCTATCGAGGGTCCGCATATTCCGTGCAAGGCCGAGAAGATGCTCGAGCCTGTCTGCAATCCGGACGGCATCGTCGGGCACGGCTGGAACGGCGCCCACCTCAGGATCGACCCACGCCATCAGGCGCGCCTTAGGGTTGTCGGTCACATCCTTCAGCCGGTCCTCAGCCGCTTTCAGCAGGCGCACCCGGCCGATCGTCGCGCTCACCAGCATGTCGAGTGCGATATCGAACTGCTCGTCGGCGCCATACGGCTGGGGATCGCTGATGTGGACACGCGGTGCATCATGACCGTCGGCCGGAGACTCCAGCTCTTCGGAGATCCGTCCGGTGAACAGGACAGAGCGGATCTCGTCGGCCAAGCCTGGGAACCCGCCCTGCTCGACCACCCGCACCACATCTTCCGCTCGCGAATCAATCTTGAAATGCATTCAACCGGCTCCAGCCATCCTCACACCCAACCCATCGCAACTACCTGTTTCGATAACGGTTTCGCAACTTTTTTTGTTGAATTTGGTGGTGTCGGCAACCCTCGAGAATACCCCGGTATGCAGGTTGCTCGGCAACCATGCAGAAGTGTCTGGGGTGGAAATGCAGCTGATTGCTCGAAACGGATCGGAGTACATTAGAGCGTACTTAGAGACGGCCGAATCCTGGACACGGGTGCAGGGGCTGAGCAAGTCCGGGAAGCTGCTCATGTGCTGCTGCGATCACCCCGCAAAGGCAACGCGGTCGCCTCGAGGTCTCAGGCACTTTGCGCATATGCCCGGCAGCGCCTGCTCGGTCGGCTCCCAGGAGAGCGAAGCCCACCTCCGCCTCAAAATCGAGGCGTTGACCGTCGCCCACGAACTCGGCTTCGATGCCATTGCGGAGTATGATCGCGGCACAATACGACCGGATGTCGAGGTGGTTCAGCGGGGAACCAAAAAGAATGTGGCCATCGAGATCCAGCTGTCCAGGCAAACCGGCTACACCACCAATGAAAGAACCTCAGCTCGGGCGGCGCAAAACCTGGACACAGTATGGTTCTTTGGCAATAAGCGTGATTTTGATGATGCTCCCAAGGACCAACGGCATGTTTATCCAGTCCGGCTTCCGAGTGGCGACATCGAGTTCCAGATTGACGTTCTAAGAAAAAAACTGTCTGCGTTTCTACGGGGCGTGATCGTTTTTGATGATCTGTCCAACTTGGCGAAAGTCCCCTTCACCGTCATTGGGTACGACTTTCCCTGCGGTGGGTGTGGCCGGGATTGGTACAGAACGTCCTACGCGGGGCTCTATCCGAACCGCATCCGGGGCGATCTTCATCCAGTAGCTGTTCCGCTGGCTTCTCTTGGTGACCCAGCAGAAGCCCTCAAGACGCTCGCTGAGCGCACCGGCAAAGCCACCGGCCGCGTTGCGCCCGGTGGCATGGGGTTACTGTGCCCCCATTGCGGCACCGCCCCAGAAGCGGAGTTCATCACGCCGGAGGTGGCACTGAGGGCTCCGGCTCGGAATATCTCGGGCCACCGCGACATGCGGCGCTTTTCTGGGCTCAAACCTGGATGGTGGTGGCGGCGGAACCCGGTGGCTGACGAGCATTGGTCGGACGCTGAGTGGGATTGAACAGGGTATCAACGCCATCAAAACCGAACGGCAGAGAATCGCGAGGGAGAAGCGTTTGGCCGAGGAGCGGCGGCGCATGGAGGCCGAAAGAGCTGAGGCGATCAGATCCGCCACGGCCGCTGAGCTGTCTCTTCTGACGGAGATGTTGGACCCGCATTTGGGAGCGCCCGGCACCCAGGCTTGGCTGGATCGTGCCAACGACATTCTTGGTGAAAAGACTCCCAGAGCTGTGGTCCAGCAACATGTATGGGCAAGCCATAGCCTGCCGCCTGTGGCACACAGTGCCGCCACGGCGCTTGCCATTCGCATGCTCGATGGCAGCGAGCGGCTCACCGAAGAGCAGTGCGGGTTGCCGAAAAAGAACTTGAAGCAGTTGAGGAAGTCCCGCCGCCAGACAACGGCATCACCGGCGTCCTCCAGCAGCTTGAAACGAGCCTGGGAAGGACTTTGCCGACTGATGTTCGGATAGTTGGCGGGGGTGAATACAGGCGAAAGAAACCGTGAGCGGTTGCCTTTCGCCAATGGACAGGATGATACTCATGAGCCATGTGGCGGGGAGCCAATCCTGTCGTCATTTCGTGGTGCCGAAAGGTCAGGGCCAGCTCGCGTAGACAACCACGAAGGTCCTCCATAGACGGTCCAGGGGCAAGGGGATCACAGCCCTTACTGCTCGGGGTCAGCCGCCTTTTGGCGGGAACCGGTTGGCAGACCCGGCAGCACCGTGACGCTTGCGTCGAAGCGCGCCATGCTAAGACTCGTTTCAGAACGACGGGGATGCCGATGGCGCTCGAAATCAGATTCATCGGGGACGAGCGCGACGTGAAGGCGGCGATGGCCCTGCTGGAGGCGCGCTTGGGCAAGAGCGTGGTGAGGTTCGACACCGTGCGGCCGTGCCGCCAGGGCGACGCGAAACGGGTCTACGGCACGCTCGCGTCCGCGGCGCTGCGCGCCGACCAGACGCCCGGCGCATGACAAGCCCCGGCCACCTCCCTTTGGCCGGGGCACGGGTTGCCACGGCCTCCGCTCAACGTGGAGCGGGTCCGTCGTCCCCATCCAGGTACGGCCGGTCGTCGCCGCGCCGCGCCCTGGACTTTTCGATGCGCTTAGCAGCACGGTAGATGCGACGGCGCAGGACCAGGTCAGTCGTGTCCAGCGGGATCCCGCGCGCGGCGGCACGGGCCACCAGGCGGCGGAGCATCGTCTTGAACCGCTCCAGCACATCGTGTGTGTTGACCGGACGTTCGCCGAGCAGATCCATGGTCGCCAACGCCACCGCGCGTTCCTCACGCGGAAGCAGATCCTTCCGGAGTGGAATGTTGCATTGCCTTGCGGCCTCGTAGAGCCCGAACAGGCTTCCAATGCCGCTGCGCCCCATGGCGTCCCGGTAGCCGATCTCTCCCGCTTGCCACGACGCCAGGATGGCCGTCAGTTCCTGCCGCTCCATCGCCACCTCCGACGCGCGCATCAAGACCCGCTGCGGAACCACCTGAGCTCCGTTACAGCACCGCCAGGGCAAACGCCAGACGCTTCAGTCGGGCGGCCGCGGCCATGCTCATCATGGCGTCACCGCTTCTGGCGCCCAGTTCGCTCAGGATGACGAGGATCTCAGCTACGATACGGCTGGCATCCCCGGTCAGCGCTGGGCCCGCTTGGCCGAGCAGTCCGGGTACTGGACCCAGGATGTCCGGGATGTCGTGAGCGTCCACCGGGTCGGCGACGGACGCCGCCAACAGGAGCAGGCGCACGGGCTCGGCAAGCTCCGGGCGCGGCGTCGGCAATGGCGCCAACCGCGGGGGCGGCGCCCGTGGCGCCATCCTGAGCTCGAGCAACTCCAGAGCCATCAGCACGGTCAGGGGCGCCCTGCCCGCTTCGGCGCAGGACCGCAGAACCGTCACGGGCACGCCGATCAGCACGGCGACGGCCTCCATGGGCATTCCCATCCGCGCGACCCACCCAGCGACATCGGCGGGGACAGACGCCGCGTCCTGGGTGTTCCGCTGCGCCGCTGCTTCCTGCCCGCCGCTGCCCGACACGGCCACAGCGCAGGCCTCGGCATCCGGTTCACCCCTCCACATCGGCGCCTCCATCGGCGAACAGGCCACCTCCATGTTCACTTTTTAGTCCAGGGCGCGCCGTCCATCAATTCGCGCTTCCTGGCTACGCTTGAGGGCCACGGCGACCTGGGGCGTTCACCCTACCCACCCTGCTGCAACATCCATCGTTTACCGCGATCGCCCGAGCATTGGCGGAAGGCAGGCCATGCCTGCGTCACCACCCGCTTGGGAGAACACCGCCATGCCGACGAAGCCTGAAGGCCTGCCGAACCCCGCTGCCTTCCTCGACGAGATGTACGCGAACTCGGCGCCGCTGCCGGAGCCGAGCGACTATGACGGCGGCCACTTCTACGGCAACGACGTTCCGGACGCCGAAGGCGACGGCTCCGGGGACGTGGTGGCGCTGCGCAGCGAGGTGGCCGCGCTCCGCGCGTCGGCGGACCGCTTGGCCGAGAGCGTGGGCATCCGGCGCCTGCGCCAGGAGTTCCTCCGGTTCGTCGAGGGCATGGAGAAGGGCTTGGCGGGCAACGCCGCCAAGGGCGGCCGCCGCTGACACTGGCCCCTCCTCCCTCGCCAGCCTCCACCGCAGCCTGAACCGAACACATCACCGTCCGGAGACACCCATCATGTTGAACATCGCGAAGAAGACCGGGGGCGCTGGCGCCATGGAATATTACCTGACCTCGGTAAAGGGCCAGGGCTGGTACGAGGCGTCGCCTGACGGCGGCCCGCGCGGCCGCTGGAACGATCCGCACGGCCTGCTGGCGCCGTGGGGCATCCGCCACGGCGACCTGATCGACGACGACGGTGGCCGCAACCTGGTGCGCCGCCTGGCGCGGGGCTACGCCCCGACCTTCGAGCGCGGCATCCCCCTAGCCCGCAACGCAGGCAGCCCGCGGCGCGTCGTCGGCATCGACCGAACCTTTTCGTCGCCCAAGACCCCGACCCTGGTCTGGGCAGGCGTGACGGATGACAGCCCGACGAAGGCGGCGATCGAGCTCGGCCTGCGCGAGGCGGCCCACGAGGCCCGGGCTCTCCTCGAGCGGCTCGGCGGCGTCGTCAGACGCGGCAAGGGCGGCTTGATCGAGCGCCCGGGACTGTTCTGCGGCGCCTCATTCCTGCACGCCGACACGCGCTTTGGCGACCCGTCCATCCACCTCCACGACAATGCCTTCACCCCAGGCCTTGACCCCGCAGGACTGCACGAGGAAATCGCCAAATACTTGGCGACGTGGGGGGAGGACCCGGACCACGACACCGTGGCGGCAATGGCGTGGCATTCCTGCGAGTCTCGCCGCCAGCTCCAGCTGCAAAAATTGGGCGGTGCTGCGTTCCGGGTCGCGCTGGCCGACCGCCTGGAGACGATCGGCTTCCAGGTGGTGCCGCGGTCGGCCGCGGACTGGGCGGCGCCGTCGCCGCACGGCCTGGTCGGCGGCGGGATGGGCGAGAAGGATCCAGGAGCACTGTTCGACGTCGCCGGTGTCAGCCGCGAGCTGGTGGAACAGTTCAGCCGCCGCTGCATGGAACTCCGAGCACACATCGACGCCGCCCGCCGCGCCGACCCGGACGCCATCATCAACGAAGGGGCTTGGACGAACGCGCGCAACAAAGCCACGCGCAAACCTAAAAGCGCGCTGGCGCCGGAGGGTTTCGACTGGCGGGGCGCGTGGCACGAGCGCTTGGCCCGGTCCGGGTTCGGGCACGACGAAGCGGAGGCCTGCGCGCGCCTCGGCGGCGGCAACGGCCGCCAGCGCCTGACCACCGCGCAGGTCGCCGAGGCGGCCGAGGCCGACCTCCTGACGCGCGAGCACATCCACGCCGAGTCCGCAGTCTGGACCACCGTGATGGCGCAGGCGCTCGGGCGGGCCGACCTGAGGACCGCGGTGGCCGCCGGGGAGGCCCTGATCGAGGACGGCGTGCTGAAGCGTCTGCCGACACCCGAGCATGACGGGTCAAAAAGTTACTACATGCCACGCCAGCTGGATCAGGAGCGCGAAGTCGCGGCGCTCGCCGTCACCGCCCAGGACACCCTCGACCCGATGCCCGAGCCCATCGTCAAGCTGGCCGCCCAGCGCCTGCGCCAGATCGGCAGCATGCCCGACGCGGTCGCGCAGACGGTCGCCAAGCGGGCGCTGGGCGCGGACGGCGTCGTGTGCGTGGAGGGCGGATCCGGGGTGGCCGATGCGCTGCGCGCCGCCTTCAAGCTCGAGGGCGGCGGAGCGGAGGTTACGGTCGTCGAACAGGCCCATGCGCTGCCCTTCGGCGTAATCGCCGAGGCAGTGATGGCGCGCGAAGAGGCTGGATCCCGCTTGATCCTGGTCGGCGCGAACACCCCGGTCGACCCGGGGCGGCCGAGTGGCTTCAACACGCTCTCGGAAGCACTGGGGCTGTCGCTCGGTGAGCCGACGGCACGGCTTCTGCACGCACAAGGCCAACTTGTGGCCAGCGGCGACGCCGTCGAGGAGGCGGCCGAGCGCGTGCTCCAGGCGGCGCTGAACAAAGGCAAACGCCGCGACGTGGCGGTGGTGGTCCCCAGCCGCACCACGGCCGACGCGGTCAACGCACGGGTCCGTGAAAAACTGCGGGCGTACGGCGTGCTCAAAGCGGACATCGGCGTGGCGCAAGGCGAGCGCGGTCCGATGCCGCTGGCCCGCGGCGACCTTGTCCGTCTTCCCGACGGCGCAGTCGGCAAGATCACGTACGCCGAGGCCGACCCGAACGGCGCCATCGTCAAGGACGTCGCGGCCAAAATCGTGTGGCCGGGGAGCCGAAACGGCACGGGTGATACCGTCATCGAGAAGACCAAGCTGCTGCGCCATGCCTGGGCCGACATGCCTGGGGGCATCACGCCGTCGCGGCGCGCCGACATGGTGGTGGCCATCGCCGACCACCGCGCCACCGCGAACGCGCTGCGGACCGCCTGGCGTCTCGGCTCCGACGTCACGGTGCTGGCCGACCCGCGTCTGCTCGGCGACGACGTGGAGCGCCGCAAGCGCGACCGCGAGCGGGCGCGGCGGCGTGAGCAGGCCGAAATCGCGGCGCGCGCGGCCGTGCAGGCGGTGCTGCGCGGCGGCCTCGCCGACCGGGACGAGGCCGCCCTGGCACGCGAGATCGAGACGGACGAACCGGATCAGGTCTTGCGGGCAGTCGCGGAGCTCGCCCGCCGCCGCGACGTGACGGAAGCCGTCCTCCTGGAGCGCACCCTCGACGCCGCGCAGGTGGTGTCCGCGGCCCGCGCCCGGCCCGCCGGAGCTCTCGCCGAGGAGGTGGAGACCGCGGCCGTGGCCGCGCTGTCCCGATTGCACCCGCAGTCGCTGCTCGCCCGTCTCGGCGAGCTCCGTTTCCACAGCCTGTCTGGTCAGGGCCTCACATACGTTGCCATCGAAGACCCGGAGCTGGATCCCGACCCCGAGACGCCCGACCCCGCGACCGCCGAGCTCGAGACCACCGACCCGGAGGCGGAGGCGACCGAGCGCGGTGGTGAGGCACTGGGCCTGCGTCTGCGCAAGCCGTCCACCGCCCGGGAGCGCGACGCATGACGATGGCCAGCGTGGTCACCACCCAAGAAGAATTCCCAGGGCGCGCCTCCTGCTCACCACCGTCCGCGGGGAGAACGCCGCCTCCTCCGTTGTGTTGCCCGACACCTGCGTGGATGACATTGATTTCCCGCCGCCGAGCGGCCTTCAGTGTGATGTAATCTTGTACGCAAATCACGCACGGCGGAGAGCATCATGGCGGTCAGCGGGGATGGCATGGTGGACGGTGAGCACGACGCCCTCGGCGTCGTGTCCGTCGCCGCGCCGTCCGGTGCCGCCGTCGAGGACGCCGCCGTGCAGCGCGCACTGGCCCTGGCGCTCGAGGACGACGACCTCGCGCGGGACGCGCCTGCGCCGCCGCGCCGCCGCCCCTCCATGTTGCCGACGGCGCGAGCCAACGAACCCAGGGCCTGCATCGCGCGCCGGGTCCGGTTGGACGTCGGCCTGGGGCTGCTGCCGCTCGGCGGCACGGCGCCCGCGCGCCTTCAAGGGGCCCGCCGCTTCTGGGACCTCGCCGCGGGCTGGGGCGTGCTGTCGGTGGCGGCCGAGGAGCGCCCAACCGTCGTGGACGAAGACGTGCTGCTGGCCATCCTGCACCTCGCCGTGACCGACCGGGACGCCTTCTCGGTCCGCGTTGTCGGTCCCGCTGACGGCCGGTGGCCGCAGCTGGCCACCCGCCTCGGACACGTCGGCCGCCCCTTGCCGCTGGCCGAAATCCGCCTGCCGCTGGCGGCCACGGGAGCCGGGCTGGCCGATGCGTGCGAGGCAGCCAGGGCTCTGCTGGCGTCCCTGCGGGCCACGGGTGTCGCGCTGCCGCGCACAGGGGCGGCGGAAGCCGTGCAGGCTTCGCTGACGCGCCTGGCGGACGTCCGCGTGAGCTTCGTCGCCGACCGGCCCACAGACGGCGAGGAGCCGCATCAGGCGGCCGACGCCCACGCCGTCCGGTACGTGGACGAGGACGGCGTGGTGCACGAGACAACCGCCCGCGCGACGGCGCAGCGGCTGCTCGACGCCCGCCCCGCCGACGGCGGAACATCGCTGGCTCTGTGCTGGCGGCTGGCGCGCAGCCTCACCGACGGGCAGCCGAGCGGGGCGGCCATCATCGACCTTGATGACCGCGCCCTGCTGCCGCCGTCCGCGCGCGGCCTGCACCGCTATCTCTGCTGCGCCGTTCGGCGGCCACAGAGAATGGCGGCGGCCGCGGCCAAGGCGCAGGCGGCCGCAGCTACTACGCGCTGGACGTCACCGACCCGGAGGCGCCCAAGGCGC
>OFDN01000163.1_pt1 | contig 65183 bp, 69 predicted proteins | sample 1520971 | NCBI WGS metagenome assembly OFDN01 (sample SAMEA94257418, study PRJEB24077) | hot springs metagenome | biome: Aquatic biome; feature: Geographical feature; material: Water | place: India | collected 2012-06-12 | depth 5 m
GAGAGGTACGTAGTCTTATGGCTTTAGCCATTAGACGAAGTGGAGAGGGGGAGTTGGCACACGAACTTCACCGTTTGAGCCCCTTCACCAACTGCGCCTAGGCCTGTTGGCCAAGGCTTAGTGTCCTTTCCCCTGAAGGGGAGAGGGAACTACCTGCCAGATTCATCCCCAAAAAAACTCCAAAAAAATTTCGAAGGGTTTCCAAACCTCATGCGTTTCAGTTTCAGGAGCGGGGAAATTCTCCCTCCCTTTGAAAACAGGAGAATGACCATGAAATATCTTATTGCACTTCCTCTCGTCGCCCTTGCCTTTGCCGCATCGGCCAATGCCCAGACCAGCAAGACGGTCACCGTTGAAAAGCCAAAAGGCACCGCAACCAAGACCGTAACCCGCGAAAACGGTAATGTAACCGTTGATGCGGTCGCCACACGTGCCAGCGACGGTGCGACAGCCACGCATCACCGCGAACGGACGAAGACCGAAGATGGTGTTAGCGGCAGCGGATCGCAGACCGGCTTCAACGGCAAGACCCGTTCCTATGAATATGACCGTGTCCGCACCGAAGATGGCTTCACCACCACCGGGTCCGCCGTCGACAAGCAGGGCCGGACCTATGAATATGATGCCTTTGGCCGCAAGACCGAAACGGGCCGTGAAACCGGCCGCACGGTGCTGCGCGATGGTGAGCAGGTCTATAACCGCACCAGCAATGTGAACCGCGCCGACGGTCAGGTAACCCGCGACGTCAATGTCACACGCGCCCAGGACTTCCGTCCCAAAAAGGCCCTGCCGATCCGTCCGGGCAAAGCCCCGAAGCATCGCGGTAACTAAGCTCCGAGGTTCGGGACTGTCCCCAACAGTAAAAGCAAATCTATCCAGTTTGCCGCGCGCCTGTCCGCACTCAGGGCGCGTGGCAATCCTTCCCCCCGCCCGGGCCATGCGACCCTGAACCCGGGCACCCTCTGGGGAGCAGAGATGCGGGCCTCCACATCCCTGCTCCCCACCCTTTTTTGGAACTTCGGATGTTGGGCGACAGTCCTCAACCCGCCTGCCAACAGCCCCATTGCGCGCGACATCCATACATGGCAGCGTAGCCGGATACGGGTGGAGGACAATATGGGCATTATCGAACTATTAGGACTCGCCGCAAGCCTGAGCCTGCTTTCAGGGTGGCGCTTTTACCTCACAATCTTTGCGACCGGCCTTGCGATGCATTTCCAGATCGTACCGCTGCCTGAAAATCTCCAGATGCTCGACGTGCTCGCCAACCCATGGGTGTTGGGGATCAGCGCGGTCGGGGCCGTTGCGGAGTTCTTTGCCGACAAGATTGCCTGGCTCGATTCCATCTGGGACGGCATCCACACGCTTGTCCGGCCCGTTGGCGGAGCGCTTTTGGCACTGGCGATAGTCGACAGTTCGGACCCGACTTGGCAGGTGATTGCCTTCCTCTTGGGTGGCGGGGCGGCCTTTGCGAGCCATGCCACCAAGGCAAGCGCGCGGGCGGCGGGAATACCAGTCCAGAGCCCTTCAGCAATATCATCCTGTCCAGTGTCGAGGATGTCGCGACCGGCGGCCTGCTGGTGCTGGCCTTTGCCAATCCGGTGGCGGCGATGCTTATTGCCCTGACGCTGCTGGCGCTGGCGATATGGGGGTTGTGGGCGGGCTACCGGGCGTTCCGGCGGCTATTTCCGAAGCCGGTGGCGCAGCAGGAAACGCAGGCGCCGCCGCAGGAGTAGATCCGGTCCCCCGGGCAAAGATCACATTGGGATTGGAGACCGGCACGATGGGTTGCGGCAGCTTGCCGCTATAGCCCGCGTAGAGGAAGCCTCCATTTTCGAGCGTTTCCAATATCCATTCCCGCTTGTCCGGTTCCACCACGAAACAGCCTTCGCTTGATCCCGGCCGACCGCGCGCCGCGATAAGGCTCGCGTTGAAGTAGCGGCGGCGTTCGGGGGTGTAGCTGTGCACGACGATGTCGCGGACGCGCATCTGGTTGTTGCTGGGCTCCAGCCCGTCGAGCCGGAGCGAGAGGCCGTTGATGCCGACATAACGCTCCCCACCCCGCGCCGCGCCGAGCGAGGAGGTCAGGCTGTCCTGCACATTGGTGAAGATCGTGGCAAAGCCGTCGTCATCGGGGTCTGAACCGATACCGTGCGCCACACGGATCGGGCTGTCGAGCCCCTCCCCGCTGCGCAGGTCGACGCGGTAGAGGCGCGGGTCGCTGCTGTGCCGGGCGAAGTCGACGATGACGATGACCGCAGGGCCGCTGCTGCGCCCGAACTGGCAATGATGCTCGCGGTACTTGGCGACCGCCGCGGAAAAGAGTCCGGCATCCAGACGCTGCCGCGGCGCGTCCAGCCCGCCATAATAGCCAAAGCCGATCGCCCGCTCGGCAAGCGCCAGCGTGTCGCAGCCGATCTCGGCGCGCGGCGGTTTGACATAGATGGGTTGCGCGACGGGGGCGTTTCCGGTGCCGCTCTGGAACACGATCGGAGGTGCGGCCTCCTGCGCCAGACACGGCGCCGCAGCCAGTGCGCAATACACCGATATTTGTTTCCGGAGGATAGTGTACCAAGTCATGCGTCTGCCCTAGCCCTGCCCAAAAGCTGTTAGCCCAACGTTGCGACCATTATTTCGTTCCATTATGCTGCATTTGCGAGATTCGGCAAGCTTGGGAAAAACCCTGCCTTGAAATGGGACGCAACACGGGCCATTTCGCATGTCACGCACCCTCTTGCGCATTTAGAACAAATCTGGAACAACTGAGCCCATGTCACTCACCCATATCAAGGTGCGCGGTGCGCGCGAGCATAACCTCAAGGGCGTCGATATCGACCTGCCCCGGGACAAGCTGATCGTCATTACCGGCCTGTCGGGGTCGGGCAAGTCGTCGCTGGCCTTCGACACCATCTATGCCGAGGGGCAGCGCCGCTATGTGGAATCGCTGTCGGCCTATGCGCGCCAGTTTCTGGAGATGATGCAGAAACCCGATGTCGAGCATATCGAGGGCCTGTCGCCTGCCATCTCCATCGAGCAGAAAACGACGAGCCGCAACCCGCGCTCGACCGTCGCCACCGTGACCGAGATTTACGACTACATGCGCCTGCTCTGGGCGCGTGTCGGCGTTCCCTATTCGCCCGCCACAGGCCTGCCGATTACCGCCCAGACCGTCAGCCAGATGGTCGACCGCGTCATGACCTTGCCCGAGGGCACCCGCGCCTTCCTGCTCGCGCCCGTGGTGCAGGGCCGCAAGGGCGAATATCGCAAGGAACTGGCCGAGTGGCAGCGCTCCGGCTACACCCGCGTGCGCATCGACGGCGAATTCTACCCCATCGAAGAAGCCCCCGCGCTCGACAAGAAATACAAGCATGACATCGAAGTCGTCGTCGACCGCATCGTGGTAAAGGACGGCATCCAGCAGCGTCTGGCCGAAAGTTTCGAGGCGGCGTTGAAACTTGCCGATGGTCTCGCCTTTGTCGATCTGGCCGATGGTGTTGTTCCTGGGCGGGAGGATGAGACGGCGACCACCGGCTCCATGAAAGGCACCGGGCTGCCCGCCAACCGCATCGTGTTCAGCGAGAAATTCGCCTGCCCGGTCAGCGGCTTTACCATCGCCGAAATCGCCCCGCGCCTCTTCTCCTTCAACGCACCGCAGGGGGCCTGTCCCGAATGCGACGGGCTTGGCGAGCGGCAGGAATTCGACCCGCAATTGGTCGTCCCCAACGAACATCTCAGTCTCAAAAAAGGCGCGATCGTGCCCTGGGCAAAGTCCAACCCGCCGTCCCCCTATTATATGCAGGTGCTGGCCAGCCTCGCCAAGGCCTATGATTTCAGCCTCGATACCCCGTGGGAAGACCTGCTGCCCGACCAGAAGCTGATCATCCTGCACGGCACCGGCGGCCTGCCGGTCGAGCTGACCTTCAAGGACGGGCGCAAGGAATATACGGTGCGCAAAGCGTTCGAGGGCGTCATCGGCAATCTCAACCGCCGCCTGCTGCAAACCGACAGCGCGTGGATGCGCGAGGAGCTTTCCAAATACCAGACTGCGCAACCGTGCGAAACCTGCCACGGCGCGCGGTTGAAGCCGGAGGCGCTGTCGGTCAAGATCGCCGGCGTCGATATTTCCATCCCCACGCGGATGAGCGTCGCCGACGCCGTCGACTGGTTCGCCAGCGTCAACGACACGCTGACCAACCAGCAACAACAGATCGCCAAGGCCATCCTCAAGGAAATCAACGAACGGCTGGGCTTCCTCAACAATGTCGGGCTCGATTATCTCAACCTCGACCGCACGTCGGGCACGTTGAGCGGCGGCGAAAGCCAGCGTATCCGCCTCGCCAGCCAGATCGGTTCGGGCCTGTCGGGCGTGCTCTATGTACTCGACGAACCCAGCATCGGCCTGCACCAGAAGGATAATGACCGCCTGCTCGCCACGCTGCGCCGCCTGCGCGATCTGGGCAATACGGTCATCGTCGTCGAACATGACGAAGACGCCATCCGCACCGCCGACTGGGTGGTCGACCTTGGTCCCGGCGCCGGGGTGCATGGCGGCACCGTCATGGCCGAAGGGACGCTGAAACAAATCCTGAAAGCCAAGGGCAGCCTGACCGCCGACTATCTGAACGGCACGCGCGAGATTGCGGTGCCCAAGACGCGGCGCAAGGGCAACAAGAAGAAGCTGACCGTCCATGGCGCGCGCGCCAACAACCTCAAAAATGTGACCGCCAGCATTCCGCTCGGCACCTTCACCTGCATCACCGGCGTGTCGGGGTCGGGCAAGTCGAGCTTCACCATCGACACGCTCTATGCCTCTGCCGCCCGCGCGCTGAACGGTGCGCGTGTCATTGCGGGCGCGCATGACAAGATCACGGGCCTAGAACATTGCGACAAGGTGATCGACATCGACCAGTCGCCCATCGGCCGCACCCCGCGCAGCAACCCCGCGACCTATACCGGCGCCTTCACCAATATCCGCGACTGGTTCGCCGGATTGCCGGAATCCGAGGCGCGCGGGTACAAGCCCGGCCGGTTCAGCTTCAATGTGAAGGGCGGCCGCTGCGAAACCTGTAGCGGCGACGGCCTGATCAAGATCGAGATGCACTTCCTGCCCGACGTCTATGTGACGTGCGAGGAATGCAACGGCAAACGCTACAACCGCGAAACGCTGGAGGTGAAGTGGAAGGGGCTGTCCATCGCCGACGTACTCGACATGACGGTCGAGGATGCCGTGGAGGTGTTCAAGGCCGTCCCGCCCATCCGCGACAAGATGATGATGCTGGCCGAAGTCGGCCTCGGCTATGTCAAGGTGGGGCAGCAGGCCACGACCCTATCGGGCGGCGAAGCGCAGCGCGTCAAACTCGCCAAGGAACTCAGCCGCCGCTCCACCGGCCAGACGCTCTACATATTGGACGAGCCCACCACCGGCCTCCATTTCGAAGATGTCCGCAAATTGCTGGAGGTCCTCCACCGCCTGGTCGAACAGGGTAATAGCGTGGTGGTGATCGAACATAATCTCGACGTCATCAAGACGGCGGACTGGATCATCGATCTGGGGCCCGAAGGCGGCATCAAGGGCGGCGAGATCGTGGCCGAAGGAACGCCGGAAGATGTGGTGAAGGTGCCCGCGAGTTATACGGGGCATTATTTGAAGCCGTTGTTGGGGCGGGGTAGCTAATCGGTCCCCAAGCGAATGTCGCCTATCAGCGTGCTAAGCAGCTTGCTTTAATGACCAGTAAGTTGTGGGAAGCGGACGTTGCGAGGAAATTCATGTTTGGGATATAAATTTGGTCATCTATGAAAAAGATTGAAACCCAAGCTGATATGTTCAAGCAAGTCTTTTGCGATCTTTGATGCGATGCCAACGAAGCAAAATGGGAGGATAAGCCGGAGTGAAGTTCGTGGTTATCGGCATAGGCGTCGGCGGCGCGAAACTCTCTTATCAGAAGGAGACGCTAGGCAACGCGGGCTACACTGCATCCAAGATGGCTGACAATGGCGTTGAGTCGGTCCGCATCTTTGACGACAAAGGCAAAGAGTATTCACTGGATGACGGGTGGGAAGCGTTTCGCCGCAGCAAGCCATAAGACCTGACATTCCGCTAGGTCTGGAAGATACCTATTGAGATAGCGTGTTTGCAATCTATACGATCGCCAAAAACAAACGGCAGGAAACGGTGACGGAAAATTGTTGTCCGGATGACTGGATAGTTGTGGTAAGCGGACGTTTAGCTAGGCGCTGGAAGCAGCCTTGCGAATGGCAGATGGCACTCGAACCAGCGTAAGCAAGATATTCGCGCCGTATAGCCAAATAAATGCTCCAGCCGCGAATTTAAGTCCTGCAGCAAAGCCGTTGCCAGCGAACCCAATCAAGAAGGCAATCGACGAAATTATCAAGCAGAAAACCATGCCATGAAAGCTACGAAGGTCGTAACACATCTTTCGCCCATGGATGCCCTTCTCAATCCAGAATCTTCCTTGGTCATATATCGCCATCGCAGGCCAATCTGGTCCGAAAGGATTACGGTCATCGAAGACAAGATAGCCAGAACCGCGATCACTGACGCTTTTGTGTTGTCGCGTCAATAACCGCTCCATGCGGTCGAGTGCAACCGTATCGGAAACGTCGCTATCCAACGGGACAGCACCACGTAGGTGCCAAATAGAGTCCAACATACCAAAAGATTACTAGGGCCGCGATTACGGGTGTGCAATGTTGTCGTGTCCCTACAGTCTGCGTTAGCGGATTTGTCTTGGATTTCTGCCATTGCCTGAGACGATATGACGCGGGTAAGCTTAGCAAATGCGAGCTGTCTCGAAGACGCCCACTTTTGTGGATTGCCAAAATTGTTCGGACCAAACAAATACATCTGGAAAGGTTCGACAATGTTGCGCAAGCTTGGAGTATGCAGTGTACAGTAGAGGCTTTAAATCCGCGTCTGTTCTACGTCGTATTCTATGCGTGGTTTTTATTGTATCATTTGTGACTTCTGCTGATGGACAGGTAGCAACAGGTTATTATGTGACCCCGTCTGATGTAAGGTTGCATGTTGATTACGCACAGTGCGTGGCGAAACGAGACCCAGAGTATGCTGCTCAAGTTCTGAGTCGCTTTATCAGCGAACCTTATGGCAAGAGCATTCGCGACGGTTTTGCTCGCTTTGAAGGTTGTAAACCAGGTGCATATTTTGTGCCGCAAAATCTTATTCTTGGTGGCGCACTGGCTGAAGCACTTCTCCCTCCAAAATTTTCCTTAGGCAATTCGTTTGAGGTGCTAGAAAAAAACCTTCCTGTTCCTTTAAACTTCGAGAAATCTTTTGTGATCTGTGCGTTCCAGTCGGCCACAACAGATATTGAAGCTCTTCTGGCAAGTCGTCCCGGCACGCAGACCGACGCGCAGAAAATGGACGATTTGATCGCAAATATCCCCAATTGTGTCGACAAAAATGCGAAACGGAAAGCGACAGCGAGAAATACGAGAGGGATCGTTAGATCGCTTTTGGCGCTTGCCGCATATGCTTCTATCCAAACTGGACCGAGCCGCTAATTTAACGCTTCGAATTAGGCGACTTCACAACACGGAACCGAACCAACCACTTTCAGCCTCCCGCAATCGTCACGGTTCCGTGGTAAAGTAACATTTCCGAACAAATGTCCGCAATGGTGTCTTGTCCTGACGGTCCGGTTTGGCGAATTTGTTGTGGGAAGCGGACGTTGCGATTGCTAATCAGAACCGCACTATAGCGTGCCCACAACAACATTTTGAACACCATTTTCAAGAATGACAAAGCCTACCAGAGTATCCGTCACTGCAACGGGAGTGAAAAGAAAAACCCTATCGCCATCTCGAGATTGTCGCGTCTCAAAATAATCCATGCCCGCTTTAAATTCCGGACGTTGAAGATAAAGGCATCTTGTCTGAAACTGGTTTCTTTCGACCCAGTTTTTTGCCTCCACCTTCGTCCCTACTTTAATTGGATACCGGCTCTCTAATTCATTAAACCATATATTTTCGACAGTGAGTGAATCGCAAGTTGTAGGTTGCGCCGAGCAGCCTGTAAGCAAAACAGCAGCCAAGATTGACATGATGTCGTGACGTCGCCGCATTCGGTTCTCCATGATTTAGAATTAGTAACCAGAGCGGAGCATGGCCGCAATGTTGTCGTTTGCCGACAGTCCGGTTTGGCTTCTTTGTTGTGGATATCAGTTAACTACTGTCGTAGAATACAGGAATGGACCTGTCTTTGGACGCAATCTCGAAACTTCCACGCTATCGATTTGTATCATTGCTGCTCCTGTTTTCTGCCATCGCTATTGAACAAGCATTTCGAACCCTCAAAGAAATCGAATGGCTCGGTACTTTTGTGGCCATGGGAGTATACTGCTTCTTGATTGTAACGACCTATCGGCGGCTTCGCGACGCCTCCCTATCAGGAGCATGGGTCTCGCTTATGATCTTCAATTTCAGCTTTGGACCCTCTTGGAACGATTTTTATCTGAGCAATCTCATCAATCTAATTCCGATGTTTTTAGGGTGGATTGTGCCAGGATCAGTCGACAAAATATCCTCGAGAATCTGATAAAATAAGCGATTTCTTCAAGATTGTTGTTTGTTTAACTGCGCTGCCCGCCCTTGGGATTTTGGCATTTGTAATGATCTATGCTTGGGGCATGGGTTGCATTTTTTGTAGTTAGCCTTTGCTGACTGAGTGCAGGTATTGGTGGCGGAGACTTGAGCCTCGTTCGCAACTCGAAAGTGCAGTCTTTGATCAACGTCCGCTTTGTTGTCGTGTCCGGTCAGTTAGCCTTTACCCCTTTAAGGCCACTACACGGCAAAGTTGCCAAGCTAGCAACGGAGCCTATTCAGAGGGGTTTTTCCGCCGATAGACGGCCAAGGAGAGGGCAAATATTCCTGAAAACAAACAAGCCATAAAAAAGCTTCCGGCAAATAACGCCGTCCAGACGATAGATAGCCCAACTAAACTGATAATCCATTCAGGCTTGTTACGCGGCCACATAACCAAACACACTCATTTACCCCCGACCGTGCCACTTTGTAGCAATATTCCAACGACCGCAATGTTGCCGTGTCCGGATAATCCGCTTTGGCGGATTTGTTGCCGGAAACGGTCGTTGAGCTATTCAGGACGGATGTCACAAATAGGCGACGGGATAGGTTCAATTAAGATCATTCGGTCGACAACATATTCGGAGGGTGAGGCACCCATATGCCCAAATCCAAAGCCCCAAAGTTGGCGATGGCCTTCAAACTTAACTTTGTAAGCACCGACCGGCCAGCTTCCATTTTTGCTCATGAACCTGCCATTGTTGCTGTTCGCTTCAATTAGTTTGTAGTCGGCGCTATCACTGTCCGGATAATAGGCGAACCATGGCGCGTCCATGAACTCGGAATTACAGGCAGATGAGAGGTCTTGGCCTTCAAAGAATCTCGAAGTTTCAAAAAGGTCCACCCAAATGCCTTCTATGGTGCGTGTGCGCTGCTGAAACTGGAACGAGGCCATCAGCAGTGCAATCGCTCCTGCCGTAATCAGTATTGCGGTTGTTTTAGGTGCCGTTCGCATTACATCGATTAAATACACTTCATTTGAATGTCCGCTAGGTTGTCGTTTGCTGACAGTCCGGTTTGGCAGCTTTGTTGTGGTTAGCTGCCGTTCTCAGTGACGCTCAGTGGCGGGTGCCCGACATTGAGAAGCCGTAAAATCTGTTCACCTGCGTCCGTTAGGTCGATTGAGGTGTTTACCATCATGGCGGGATCAGGAGCATCAACGCCGAAGGCCCTGCGCAATAAATGTGAAGATTCCAGTTGCGAAACCGGTAGGCGAGTTTCTCCCCCCATCGACATCTCGACTAACCCGCGATCCGAGAGGAACAGCAGGCTATCCAAGAATGACTCTCGTTTATAGTGAGGGGCCATGTAACTCAATTCGAGGAACGAGTGGGTTCCATCACTCAACTCATCCAATACATGGATTACCGGGTTCCAGTCGATGTTCACCTACTCTTGATAGCGTGGGCGTGGCGAACTTCAATGAACGTCTGCTTTGTTGTCAGGTCCTGACAGGCAACTTTTATCGCAGATTATTGGATAGCGGACTGTCAGCTATTGTTAACTGGAACATTCAAAGTGGACGCAATTTCGCGTGCAACTTCTTCCGGTCCCTTGTTCGCCGTGTCGATCTCGAAATCATACTTGATGCCTTGATGAACGCGGGGGAATTGCCAACGCGACAGGCCAATCAGTCTGTCGCCGCGTTTTCGTTCTCGCTCCTCGAGAATATCGAGGGGAGCATGGATCGCAACGAAGTTGATTGGGACGTTACGGCAAGTGTCTAAATAGGATTGCTGATCCGTTGCGGAGAGCATAACATCATCGACCAAGCAGTTATTTCCAGCCTTGGCGAGCGCAGCGACGGAAGCGCGCATCCCCTCCATCAAGCGCTTAAGCTCGATGCCCATCTCAATCTCGATTGACGGTGGCCCGTCTTCCTCAAGCCGCCGAAAGACAATGCCTCGTTCATCGCCCCACATTTGAGGCGCGATCATTTCCAGAAAAGCGTCTCCCGATACATGAAGGAAAAGATCGACGGCGATCCGCCGGAAGGCCCTCGCCGCCGAAGTCTTTCCAGCACTGCCTACACCATTAAGTACGATCACGCGTGCGGTCATGGTGGTAACTTATGACCAGACGGCGGCTTTGTCGCTTACAAATTCACGGAACAAACGTCCGCAATGTTGTCGTGTCCTGATGGTCCGCTTTGGCAGATTTGTTGTGGAAAGCTGACCTTATTAAAACAACAATCTACATATCATATACTTACTATAGATTACTCACAAACATAGTTACCGTTTTCAGTGCAGTCTACCGCATCTTCGAAGGCCAAATAGGTAATTCCCAAACCGACTAATAGTACGCCACCGGTAATCAGCCACCAATTTGGTCCCTTATCATTAGGATCATCATTGGCTTTTGCCACATTGGTATTGAAATAGCTGGTTGCGAGTGGAGTACCATTCACTGATAGCTGGTATGAGTGCTTGGGCGACAAGGACAATTTGATCACTTCGCCCGTAATGGTGCGATTGTCAGCCAGCAAATGCCCATTCGATAAACGAAGGGTTTGCCCTGCAACCAGATCAAAAGTCACTGGCGGGTCGTTGTCGCGTTCTTTTTGCTTTGCGTCTAAAGAAATTCGCACGCTCGCCATTACCGTAGCGGCCCGACCTGTGATCGAAGAAAGATCGTTCGCATAAGGAAGATCGGCACGGTTCTTGGCTAACGCTGGGCACGTAACTGACAAAGCAAACATGGATATCAGAAATGAAGTAGTGGTTCGCGTCATTATGATCCTATCGAAAATTCGGGCATTTGCATTAGCTCTCAGTAAGGAAAGCTGATCGCGAGAATGCTGGCGCTATAAAGTATCGTAATTCCTGCCGAATTCATTGGCAGAGCCGTTTCACATCACAGCGCCTTACTGTGTGCGTACGATGTTTATTACTCCTGCCCCTTTGGGCATCTCGACACGGTCGATCTGGCGATTGTTGCTTAGCGACTGCGCTTCGGTAAGGCTGATCGGCGCTCCGTCGCTAGTGATGACCGTGACGTTGGGCTGATCGAGCTGAGATAGGCGCGGGTTGCCTGTCCAGACAACGGATCCGTCCGCATTGATCGTAACCTGCTCGGCGGTGATCTGGACTACGTTGCCAGACGCGATTGTTGGAGCCCGATCGCTTTGCGCGACTACCTTCGCATTGGCATCTATTGGCACCTGCGCGGCGGTTAAGGGTGTTGCATCCGATGGGCCGTTAAGCACAGTGACCGCGCCCGATTGGGCAAAAGCTGACGTTGCAGCGAGAACCGTTGGCATGATGAACGATAATTTCAGAACTGTATATTTCGACATGATAACCTCCTCACGTTGTGGAGTATGTTCGGATAGACATCAGGATTGGTTACTTCATTCGATCTTTTGACGTCGGCATGTACCGTCCGGCCAAAGTTTGCGTCATGCCAGCTATGATCTTCAGAAATTTGGCAAGGGTACTCAATCAAATCCGTTCGACTTCGCGCGATGTAACCAGCTGCCCTGTTTGCACGAACAACACGACACCCACGAAGGGTGAAACACAATTTTTGAGGATTGGATTGATATGACTGCTACCCGTACGACAACTTTGGCTGCTCTTGCCGGCGCGATGGCTCTTGTCTCTGCTGCCAGCTTCGCGGCGGAAACCCCGACCGGCAGCAAGGGCCGCGCTTTGGGCGCTAATGATACCGTTCATTGCTATGGCGTGCATAGCTGCAAGGGCAACTCCGATTGCGCAACTTCTGAAAATGAATGCAAAGGCCAGAATGCGTGTAAAGGGCACGGCTTCAAGGCATTGAAGGCCGGACAGTGCCTGTCAAAGGGCGGCGTGATCGGCGATCTGGGCTAAACCCGAGGGCTGCGATGGTCCGGTGCTTGCCGATCCCCCATGAGCAAGCACCGGATCTGCATTGTAATGAAAAGCATATCATGACACCCGAAATCAGCCCCTATGCCGGCTTTGGCATTGGTCTTCGCACAGACCATTATGGCGACTTTATCGAACATGATGTGCCCGTAGATTTTGTTGAAGTAATTTCCGAAAACTTCATGCTCGAAGGCGGGCGCCCGTTGCGTATCCTGGAACAGATCCGCACCAAATATGATGTGATTTTGCACGGCGTATCCATGTCGGTCGGTTCGGCCCACGGCATCGATGAAGCCTATCTTGCGCGGCTGAAGTGTATGGCCGAGCGAATAGACCCCCTATGGATTTCCGACCATTTGTGCTGGACGCGGACCAGCGCCCATAACAGCCATGATTTGCTGCCGCTGCCGCTGACCCATGAGGCGCTGGATACGGTGTGCCGGAACATCGACCATGCCCAGAACATATTGGGCCGCGCCATGCTGTTCGAAAATCCGTCCAGCTATCTCACTTTTCCCGAAGATGAGATGACGGAATGGGAATTTATTGCCGCCATGGCACGACGGACCGGTTGCTTCCTGCTTCTCGACATCAACAATATTTATGTCAGTGCGCATAACCATGGCTATCGGGCAAATGATTATCTTGCCGGTATTCCGCACGACCATGTCCGCCAGATCCACCTGGCAGGGCATACGCCCGGCCCGATCATCATCGACACGCACGACCGCGATGTCGCCGATGGTGTGTGGTCATTATACAAGGAGGCGCTCCGCTTCCTCGGACCGGTTGCGACTATGATCGAACGCGACGGCAATATCCCGCCACTCGCCGAACTTTTGAACGAACTGGATATTGCCCGGTCGTTAGCGGGCTATGACGCCCTTCAGGCGGTGTCATGATCTCGCTTGCCGAACGTCAGTACCAATTCATGGCGAGTCTGCTCGCCGAAGACGCCGATCCGCTTGAGGATTCGTCGTCGAAACTCAGCGCCGGCTTGGCCATCTACCGCAATAACTACCGCACGACATTGATCGAAGCCTTGCTCGATACATTCAAACGGACGGCGCGCTGGATTGGCGACGAGGTGTTTCACCAGGCTGCTGCGCACCATGTCATCGTCAATCCCCCTGGCGGCTGGACGCTCGACGATGTGGGTGCAGGATTTGATCGCACACTTGCCGAGCTTTTTGCGAAAGACCAGGAAGTAAGCGAACTGGCATGGATCGAATGGTCAATGCATCGCGCCTTTGGTGCGGCCAATGCTGAACCATTGACGGCGCTAGCTTTCGCAGATGCAACGGCCGGATTTGGTGAAAAGGACTGGAGCACCCTCGGCCTTGACTTCGTCCCGGGTATCCGCACATGTCTCGTGCACCATGATGTTGCCGCGATCTGGCACGCATGCGATACCGACGATGTATCCCTCCCGCTATATGCGCGGGACGAACCCTTGGCCTGTCATGTGTATCGTGATGGGGAGCAACCGGCCTTCATTTCCGCACCCGCATTCGAAAATCCGGCGCTCGACGCGATGGTGAACGGGGCGCATTTTGGCGACGTTCTCGACGTGCTTCTCACACTGCGCCCCCAGGAGTCGGCCGTTGCGGACGCAGGCGCGATGCTGGGCCGCTGGCTGAATAATGGCTTTATTATAGGGCTACGCACCTAGGGCGCTTTACGACGTATTTAGAACCGCTTGGCGAGTAGCGCATCACTCGAAAGCCGGCCGGGACCGCGCACAATCAGCACCAGTGCGAGTGCGACCCAGATCATGTGTACCGACCACCAAGCTTCCGGATAGACGAAAATCTGGATGACCATTGTCATGCCGAGCAGAGCGAGTGCGGACAATCGGGTAAACAGACCAATGACAAGCAGGAATGGAAACAGATGCTCTGCATAAGTCGCCATATAGGTCGCAAATAGAGGCGGAAGAGGGACGTTGCTATATTCTTCCTGAAACAGGAATTTGGCCGTGTCGCTGATCGATAGCCAGCTGCCCTCTTCAACCTTGGTACGGCCCGAGCGCCAGAAAATCCCCGCGAGGGAAACGCGGACGAATAATAATGTAAACTGCTCGACCCAGCTGTCGGGAAGCGATGAAACCAATCGGTTATAGGGAGCGGTAATTTTCATGTTCACTCCGTTTCGCCAAAGGGCGCAGCGACGGGCAAAAGATCAAAGTGGTATTGCGGATGGACCCCGACGCACATGGCGCGACCCGAAGGTGGTTGGGCTAGGTAATATCCGATGATTGCAGGTGGGGGATGATCCGGCCAAGGGAGGGGGTAGTTTCCGGAACAGGGTTCTGCATTTCATCAGACATTGCGTCCATCCGCAAAGTCAGGAAAGGCTTAGCCTTTTTTCCCGGCTTTCTGTGGAACCGGCTTGGCATTACCGCTGTGGGCAGCCAAAGTGCCGCCCATCTTTACGCACGATCCCTTTGCGACCAGCTTCCACGCATTTCCCTGATAGTCGACCGTCGAAGTTCCGGCGCAACTGGTTCCAGTTCCTGCGGCGCAGTCATTCTTGCCCTTGAGCGAGACGCCATAACATTTTTCTTTTCCATCGGCCGCTTGCACGGGTGCAGAAGCCAAGGTTATAGCTGCCGACAATGCAGCGGCCGCACCCGCCAACTTTAGCAATTGATTGCTCATAAACTCTCCATGTTCCAATAGGTCGAAAGTTACCGGATCGCTGATAGAGCGAGCCTGTGACCCATTCGCAAATTGGGGCGAGACGGTTACAGGGAGCTATGGATTTTTACAAAGACACTAGATGGGGTGATGGAAGAGTTATCCATGTGTTGACTTAGGGGATTCAAGCTAAAGCCGTCTCATACTTGTGCGCCAAGGATTTAATGAACGTCTGCTTTGTTGTCGTCTGCCGACCGTCCGCTTTTATGGCAAATCGATGGAAAGCTGCCTTTCATTCAGGTGATGAACCAACGGCAGCTAACGAAGCGATAAACAAGTCGCCTGAATATCTGGAATGTTGTGGCAAGCGGTCCTTTGGCGGTTATAGTCGTCTCATGTCTGACTACTCAAAATTCGGCCAAATCGCACCCTTGTCGAAATTTGGTGTCGCATTTTTGGCCCTGTCATTGTTGTGCGCTTGTTCGGCTATGGATAGTGAGATATCTATCGCGACGTGTTCCAAAACCAGTCACTGGATTTACAATAAAATTGAGTTCTCCGAAATGGACTCTTTTACCGAAATAACTGTAAGTAGAGATAAATATCTGGTTTTTGGGCAGATAATTAGAAACGACAAGGCATTCGCCGAGGCTTTGAAAAAGCAAATTGCGGAAGACAATAAGATGTCTTTCAATCCTAAATACATTTTTCTTAGATCCAGTCCGGATATTAGCTGTGCGCGGTTTGTTCACGCAGCGAATGTTGTTGATGCTCACTATCCCTGTAAGAATGGCAACGTGTGCATCTGGGCCTACGGTTTGGGTGATGGCGCCATGCCGCTAGGAATAGATCCTCCGCCGGGAGCTACGGAGACAGAGTTAAGACGGCAGCCGCGAGCGGACTGCCACTGACATCCGCAATGTTGTCATGTCCTGAAAGTCCGGTATCGTTTCTTACTTTCCGAAAGCAGAAATTCGCGCCCCAAAGGAGCTAAACTCGCATATTGCCAAAACTATGACAATGTCATATAATATGCCCATGTATAGCAGAACCGCAAAGCCCGTCACCGTAACCCTCGGCCCGCTAACGGAAATGGCGCAATCGCGGGTGGCTTCTGGGCGTTTTGCTTCGGTGAGCGAAGTGGTCCGCGCCGGTTTGCGGGCGTTGGAGCGGGAAGAAGCCGCTCTCGATGCAATTTTGCAGGGGAAGGTAGAGGCGGCACTGGCTGACCCGGCCCCCTCCATACCGCAGTCGGATGTCTTTGCCGAACTCAAAGCAGTCCACGAAAAGCGCAAATCTGTGTGAAGAATTACAACGTTACGTGGCGGCCACAGGCGCGTCGCGACTTGCTGGCATTATATGAATGGATTGCAGATCAGGCCGATCCCGACACGGCCTATGAATATGTCAGCAAGATAGAGGCGCATGCCGCGGCGCTCTCCACCTATCCCGAACGCGGAACTGCGCGGGATGATCTTGCACCAGGTGTTCGCACTATCCCCTACCGCCGTCGTACCGTGATTGCCTATCGGGTGATGGACGATATGGTCGAAGTTCTTGCCATCGCCCATGCTGGACGCGACTTGGGTAGTTCGTTCAATTGAAGGCGGATTTTGCCAAACCGTACCATTGAAATGTAGGCAAACCCTTGCCACCCTCCCCGCATGACTGCGCGTACCTCTGCTCCAACGCCTCGCTCCCCCGCCTCCCCCGCTCTTAATTTAAAGCAATAAAGGATACAGTTTCGCACTCGTTTTGCGTGTCTTTTGTATCTTTATCTTTGCGGCTCTCGCCAAGGTCATGGGACCCGTCTAAGCAAAGGCATGTCATGCGGGCGTCATCTTCTTCTGCGACGCCGCGCGGGTCTTTTGAAGGAGAGTTTCATGCGTCACCCATCTTCCCTGTTGCTCGCCTTTGGCCTGATCGCGGCGGCGGCTCCGGTTCTGGGCCAGACGGCCCCGGCGCCTGCGTCCGCACCGGCCAAGCCGCCTGTTGCGACCAGCGAAGGCTATTTAAAGGCGGGACAGGAGGAGCTGAAACGCCTGCAGGCGGACAAGCCCAACAACCGCAAGGCGCGCAATATCATCCTGTTCATCGGCGACGGCATGGGCATCAGCACGCTGACCGCCGGACGCATATTCGAAGGGCAGCAACAGGGCGTGGACGGGGAATCCTTTGTCGCGCAGATGGACCGCCTGCCCCACACCGCTTTGGTCAAAACCTATTCCCACGATGCACAGGTCGCCGACAGCGCGCCGACCGCCACCGCGCTGGTCGCCGGGGTCAAAACCAAAAATGGCGTGATCGGTGTCGGGCCAGAGGCGGTCGAAAATGACTGCGCGGCCACCGCGCCGTTCAAGGTGCCGTCGCTGTTCGAAATGGCGGAGGACAAGGGCTATGCCACCGGCGTCGTCACCACCGCGACCTTCACCCACGCCACCCCTGCCTCCACCTATGCCCATGTCGCGCAGCGCGATTGGGAAGTGGATTCGCGTATACCTGAGGCGGCGAAGGCCGCAGGCTGCACCGATATTGCGCGGCAGATGGTCGAATGGCCGCATGGCAATGGCCTCGACGTCATGCTGGGCGGTGGACGGGCGCATTTCCTGCCGGCCGCTACGGTCGACCCCGAATATCCGGCCTTCAAGGGGCTGCGCGCCGATGGCAAGGACCTTGCCGCCGTGTGGCAGGTCGCCAATCCCAAGGGCGCCTATGTGTGGAACAGCGACAGCTTCAACGCAGTCGATGTGCAGAAATCGTCCAAGCTGCTCGGCCTGTTTGAACCGTCGCATATGCAGTTTGAGGCCGACCGGACGGCTGCAGGCGAGAAGGAGCCATCGCTGGCCGATATGACGCGCAAGGCGATTGCCATGCTATCCAAGAGCCGCAAGGGCTATGTCCTGATGGTCGAGGCCGGACGCATCGACCATGCCCACCATGCCGGCAATGCCCGCCGTGCGTTGCAGGACACGGTGGCGCTGAACGCCGCGTTGAAGGCGGCGATGGAGAGCGTCGATCTGTCCGATACGCTGATTGTCGTGACGTCGGACCATAGCCACACCTTCACCATGTCGGGCTATCCCGAGCGGGGCAATCCGATCCTGGGCGTGGTGGCCGCGCCGATTGGCACGCCGACGCTCGCCAAGGATGGCAAGGCCTATACGACGCTTGGCTATGCCAATGGCCCCGGCGCGGTGTCGGCGGCGGAGCGGGCGGACTCATCGAAGGAAGACACCGAAGCGTTGAACTATCGCCAGCAATCGCTGGTCGGGCTGTCGTCCGAAACGCATGGCGGCGAGGATGTCGTGGCACGGGCGGCGGGGCCTAAGGCGCATCTGTTCAAGGGGACGATCGAGCAGAACACGATATTCCACATCCTGCGCGCGGCGTTAGGCTTGTAAGTCAGTGGCCCGCTTCCCAACTGATATTCCGGGTTTGGAGCCTGTGAAGGAAAGTTGAGAATTTATGCGAACACTATCCCTATTGGCGCTCCCCTGCCTTGCCCTTTTCCTTTCGTCTTGCGGTAAAGGCGGCGTGCTTGACGAAAGCGTCAAAACGACGGTGCGCGAACAACTGGTCGCCACTTGCACCGCCACCGCCGAAGGGCAGATACCCGAGGGGGTCACGGTCGACCTCAACCAGGTTTGCGACTGTGCCGCCGACAAGGTACTGGACGGCAAGAGCGTGCAGGATCTGGTATCGAACCCGCCCACCAGCGCCGAAGACCTCGACAAGGTGCGCGAATGCCTGAAGGAAATGGGGCCGGTGAAGCTGAATCCCGTGGGGACATAAAAAAGAACCCCGCCCGGAAGGGAGGCCTATCCGGACGGGGTCTTTAGGCCCCTCCCACCTGCTAGGGGGAATGGAAGGGCTGTATTTTCAGGCTCCCCCCGAAAGGGGAGCCTAGAAAACTCAGGGCATGACAACCGTATCAACGGCGTGGATGGTGCCGTTCGAACCGATCATGTCCGCGCCGGTCACGGTGGACTTGCCACCCTTGGCGTCGGTCAGGATGATCTTGTCGCCATCCATGCTGGCCTTCAGGCTTCCGCCGTTGAGCGTCTTGATGCTGGCCATGCCTTTGGCGGCGGTGATCAGCTGGGCGATGTCACCCGACTTCAGGTTGCCGGCAACGACATGATATTTCAGGAGCTCGCCCAACTTGGCTTTGCTTTCCGGCTTCATCAAACCGTCGAGGGTGGCCTTGTCGACCTTGGCAAAGGCATCGTTGGTCGGGGCAAAGACAGTAAACGGACCCGCACCGTTCAGCGTTTCGACGAGGCCAGCTGCAGTCAGAGCGGAGACAAGCGTCGAAGCTTGCGGATTGCTCTGCGCCAGTCCGACGATGGTCTGGTCACCGACAGGGGCCTGCGCCACCATCGTGTCGCCAGCCGTCTCGTTCTGGACGACTTCGGTGTCGGCAGGGACCGGATCGGCAGGTGTCTCTTTCGCACAGGCCGCCAACGAAAGGGCGGACATGGTGGTGATAAGCGCGATTTTGATGCTATTCATAACTGGTTCCTTCGGAAGGATTGTCCCTCGGGCATTCATAACCGTGGCACAGGGCAAAAGGTTGCATCGCCTCCACAAAAAATCGCCCGTCCAAAACGCCCCACCGAAACCCGTGCCCGGATTGAGACAGCTTGCACCGTTCAGCGGCGACGCTATGGGCAGACACGATGGGTACTCTGGCCGACACATTGCGCGACACCGCCATTCGTCTGGCCGAAGTCAGCACCACCCCGCGCCTCGACGCCGAATTGCTGGCGGCGCATGCGCTCGGTCTGGAAAGGTCGACAATGTTGCTCAGGCTGACCGATCTCGACACACCGCCGGACCTTGCAGCATTGACGCAGCGGCGGCTGCGCCATGAACCGGTTGCCTATATTACCGGACGACAGGCTTTTTGGGATCTCGATCTTGTTGTCACACCCGATGTCCTGATCCCCCGCGGCGATAGCGAAACATTGATTGAAGCCGCTATTGAACATTTCAATGGGATCAACGCCGTTGGCCAAGTTGGCCAGGTGCGCATTTTGGACCTTGGAACAGGCTCTGGCGCGCTTCTGCTTGCCTGCCTCTCGGCATTTCCGGAGGCAAACGGCGTTGGCATTGATGCGAGCGCCGCTGCCCTGGCTGTGGCGCAGGCCAATGCGGCCCGGCTGGGGTTTGCTGCACGGTCGCAGTGGCTTCACCGCAGTTGGACTGATCCGGACTGGAATGACAATCTGGGGCGATTTGATCTCATCATCTCTAATCCGCCCTATGTCGAAACGGATGCCGATCTGGACCCGATGGTTGCGGACTATGAACCCCATTCCGCCTTATTTGCAGGGTCAGATGGTCTGGACGATTACCGCATTCTCGTTCCCCAACTCGCGTCGATGCTTTCCCCGGGAGGCATCGCCATATTTGAAATCGGCCATAGCCAGGCAGATGCCGTTAGCGATTTGGCAAGCAATGCGGGGTTATCCACCGAAATGCGCCGCGATCTGACTGGCAAACCCCGGGCAATACGCTTTTCGCTTGGAATCGGGGGTATGAACGGCTAGGACGCATAGTGCATCGCAGCAAAAACGCCCCGACCCGGGCCTTTCGCGCGAAGCCGCCCCCCAGCGCAGATGGTATGATATCAAGGTCGAGAAGGACCTTGGCAGAACCCGAAGGACTGGGTTCAAGGGGGCACCAAGCAACATTTATGCTAAGCAGAGGACAGGGCAAATCCTGATGAACACCAACAACCGGCAGCAGAATAACAACAACCGGCGTCGCGGTCGTAACAACAATAACCGTCAGCAGAACAACAACCGAAGTGGTTTTGACTATCAGAACCAGATCGACAACCGTGCGCGCGGAAACGCTGCGCAAATGCTGGAAAAATATAAGAAACTTGCACAGGATGCACAGTTTAACGGTGACCGCGTCAACGCCGAATATCATCTGCAATTTGCCGATCACTATTTTCGCGTCCTCGCCGATTTCCGTAGCCGCCAGGAAGCCCGTCAGGAACAGCAGGGCGAACGCCGCCCCCGCGACGAATGGCGCGATCAGGACCGTGAAGGCACCTTTGATGAAATGGATGCCGGCGAAACTTCGGACCGTGACAGCGAAGCCGAAGGCGCTCAGGAAGAATCTGAAGAGCAGCCGCGCCGCGAATCACGCGACAATCGCCCGCGCCGGAACGAACGGCCGGAACGTGGCAACCGCCCCGAACGCGATGGCAACCGCGCACCGCGTCGTCACCACAGCGAAGAAAGCGATGATGAACCAGCAGGGCTCGATTTGGCGGTATTGCCACCCTCGATCGCTCTTGCATCTTCGGACGATGGTGATGTCGAGATCGAAGCTGTCAAACCAGCCCGCAAGCCCCGCGCGCGCCGACCTAAATCGGCGAATGACGAGGAAACGGTTACCGCTGCGGAATAATTTCCGACACGGCGTTAAGCATCTGGTCATCTAAGAAAAATTAGCTAACTCTCCACAGGTCTTTACTGGGGGAGAGATGAAATGCGCCATTTGCTGCTTTTGGGAATGGGATGCATCATCGCAGCCCCGCTATCCGCGCAAGGCGACGTAGCCAGCGCACAAGGCGACGTCGCCGTCACCATCTACCAAAATGGCCAGAGCCTCGTCCAGGACAGCCGGCAGATGAACCTTCCGTCGGGCCGGTCGAAACAGGAATTTCCTGACGTTTCGGCCCAGATCCGTGCCGAAACGGTGACTCTGACGGGCCCCGGAATCGGGATCGTCGAGCAGAATTTCGACTATGACTTACTGACGCCCGCAAAGCTGATGGAAAAGGCGGTCGGGCAAACGGTGACGTTATTGCGCACCAATGTTGCGACTGGAGTCGAGACGCGAGTTCGCGCTAAGGTATTGGCCGCCAATGGCGGTGTGGTTCTGCAAATCGGCGACAGCATCGAAGTCTTGCGTGATGATGGTCTGCCCGTCCGCGTGATATTCGACCGCGTCCCGCCCAATTTGCGTGCGCGCCCGACGCTTTCGGTCACGGTTGAATCAAAGGGCGGTTTGACCCCGACCACTCTGACTTATTTAACCCCCGGTCTCGGCTGGACATCCGATTATGTTACACTTTTCGATGATGCCAAACAGACCATCGATGTCCAAGGTTGGGTTACCTTGACCAACAATACCGGCACCGACTATACAAACGCCGACGTTTTGCTCGTTGCCGGGAACCCCAATCAAGGGGGTAACCGCCGCATGTACCAGACCCCCTATAGCCCATCGACCGGAACGATTGACGAGGCCGGTACCGAGTCAAACAATCGCGAACGGCTTGGGGACTATTATCTGTATCCCTTGGGGGAGCGCACCACGATCGCCAATGCCCAACAAAAGCAGGTGAGCTTTCTGGATGTAAAGTCGGCGCCCGCCCGCAACACCTATGAATTCAACAATGGCTGGCTCGCGACCAACGAAGCGGCCAGTGCGGCATCCGTGCTCAAATTCTCCACTTCGCGTAGCGGCGGTTTGGGTGACCAATTGCCCGCAGGCACGATGCGGGTCTATATGCGCGACAAACGCGGCGATCCGCAATTCATCGGCGAAAGCCGCATTGAGGCTACACCTATGGGCAGCGCGATGTCGATCCGCACAGGTGAAGCCTTTGACGTTAAAGTCAAAACCGTGGTGGAGGAGCGCACCCGGATCAACAACAATCGCTGGAAAACCCGCATGCGCTATGAAATCACCAATGCACGCGGCAATGCCGTGACCGTCGACCTCGGCCAAAACGGGCTTTGGGGAGATGTACGGATCAGCGAGCAAAGCCAGGAAGGCAAACGCGTATCTGCCGATCGGATTGAATGGAGTGTTCCGGTCCCCGCAAATGGCAAGGCGACCGTAACCGCCACGTTCGACAGCCGTTACTAAGCCCATGCGCGGGCTGGTTGCCCTTTTCTTTGTGTTGGTCGCGACTCCCGTCGCGGCACAGACGGTCGTGGTTTCAGAACAGCCCGAGGCTGTCTCCCTTACGGTGTACCGCGGCGAGAAATATGGGGGGCAGCCCATTGATCCTAATTGGCCGGCCGGTTATGCCCTTGTAACGGAAACACGCACACTCACCATTCCTGCAGGAGTAAGCGTCATACGCTTTGAAGGTGTCGCCGAAGGGATGTTCCCCGAAAGCGCCATCGTTACCGGCCTTCCCAAAGGCGTGAAAGAAAAGAACCGGGATGCACGGCTGCTATCGCCATTAGGTTTGGTCGATGCCTATCTGAAACGACAAGTGACAATTACCCGCACGGAACGGGCGACCGGAAAAACGCGCGAATTTCCCGCGATGATCACATCGGCGCCCGGTGGAGCTGTCATTCTTCAAACCAGCGACGGATATGAAGCCCTGCATTGTACGGGTTTGCCGGAGCGAATGGCATTTGCGCAGTTGCCTGCAAACTTGTCTGCCAAACCTACCTTGTCGGTCATCACACAAAGCGACAAACCGGTAACGGCCAAGGTTACCTTGACCTACATGGCTGCGGGCTTCGACTGGGAAGCCAATTATATCGCGCAAGTCCAGAATCGTGGGTCAGATGGCAAAGGCAAGGTCGACCTTTTCGCATGGCTGACCTTAGCCAATGGAGGAAACCAGAGTTTCACCAATGCCAACACAATGGCCATTGCCGGCAAACCGAACCGTGAAGATAATAGACCTCGAATTAGACCGACGGGCGGCAGCCTGGAACTGAAATGCTGGCCCAACCAACGCACCCATGAAGTACCTTATAATTTAGGATATTTTCCCGCTCCACCTCCTCCTCCGCCCGCGCCTGCGGCATATATGGACGAAGAAAGTGACAGCATTGTTGTGACGGCCCAGCGAATGCGGGGTGAGTCCTTGGCTTCTTACTCTCCAGTAGCGGTCGTGGTGGCGGAACAGGAGAATTTAGGCGATCTCAAACTCTACCGCATTCCTGAACCGGTAACAGTCAACGCAAAGGGACAAAAGCAAGTTGCGATGCTGGTCAAACCCGGCGCGGCGTTTACGCATCACTATTCCGCATCCGTCGACAACTACGGCGCACAGAGCGAACCGATGACCCTGATGCTGCGCGGTAAAAACACGACTGACAAAGGCCTTGGACTTCCGATGCCGCAAGGTCAGGTTATGGTGTTTGAAAACAGCGAATATGGCCCCCTGCTCACCGGTGAAACGACGCTCAAGGACCGTGCAGTCGGGGAAGATGTAGAGATTGCAGTCGGCACCTCTGTGGATGTGCGCATGAAAGTGACGCCACAATCAGAAAAGGCGAACAATCAGCGGTGGGAAATCAAGGTCACCAATGCCCGCAATACGCCGGTCAATATAGAGGTCGAAATCCCTTACGAACTGCGTGGAAAATCGAAGGCCGTCACCAAAATCAACGGGGTCCCAACCTGGAAAACTACTGTGGCCGGAAACGACAGCGCAACGCTATCTTACGACATAAAGCTGGAACGGGATTAGCTTTCGGGAAGAGGCCGCGGCTTGTGCTGCTCATCAAGTGCAACGAAGGTGAACAGACCTTCGGTCACCTTGACCTCTTGTTGCCCCCGCTCACGCGTTGCGATGACTTCGATGCGGATACCCATTGACGTCCGTCCGCGCCGTTCGAGCGAGGCGTAGACCGAGATAATGTCGCGCAACAAGATCGGTGCGATAAACTCCATTTTTTCGATCGCGACTGTCGCACAGGCACCTTGCGATACACGGCCGGCAACAATCCCGCCTGCCTGATCCATGACACCCAGTACCCAGCCACCAAAAATATGCCCATTGGCGTTGATATCGCTCGGTCCGGGGATAACGCGCAAAATAGGATCAGTCCGCTTTGGAAGATTACGGATTGTATCGCTCATCTGTCGGCTTCATCCTTAAAAATGTCTTCGATCGACTCATCATGGCCGGTTCCGCTGGAAAGGAACACAAGCCCCATAAGAGCCGCCGTCAGCATCATGGCTCCAATGATGGCACCCGCGGTTGCAATGAAAAAATGGATGGAAACCATGCCATTATTCCACCAGAAACTGCCCAAAACCAACAATGTAACGGATACAGTAACCAATAGCATCCACCGCATCAGACGCCAATAGCGTTTCCAGGCATAGCTGGCATATTCTGGATCTTCGAGGCGGGATGGTTGGGTCATAGCTTGATAAGGCCGCCTTATGCTATAAGTTCCCCCAGGAGCAAGGATATAGGGAGAGAGTCGATGACTATTTCTGAAATATTGGGCAACAACCAGCATAGCGTGTTTACAGCGCATCCCAATGAAAGCGTCGGGGAGGTTGTCACCCGCCTTGCGGAAAACCGCATCGGAGCGCTGCCGGTGGTGGATGGCGCGGAGGTTGTCGGCATATTTTCAGAGCGCGATATCGTCTACGGCATTGCGAAACATGGCGCAGCGTTTCTTGCAAAAACCGTCCGCGAAACGATGACGGCGCCTGCCATTACCGTGACGGGCGATACCGCGATTATGTCCGGTCTTTCCCTGATGACCAAAAGGCGCATTCGGCACCTTCCTGTCGTTGAGGAGGGGAACCTCGCTGGCTTTGTCTCCATCGGCGATCTGGTCAAGCATCGTATTGAAAAGATTGAAGCAGAGGCCGCCGCGATGCGCGATTATATCCAGATGGCTTAGGCCGCAAAACGTCTGAAATTTCATCGCGTAGGCCTGATTTTACAGTTAAGGGGAAATTTACGCTGATGCGATAACCGTCGGGGATGCAGGCTGCGCGCATCTCTCTTCTAAAACCCGTTTTGGCTGCGCTTGCCTTGTTGCTTTCGTTTGCCATGGGCCAGACGCCAGCCTGGGCAAAAAGCGTTCCCCTTGATAGTTGTACGCTTGCAGCAACAGCGTCAGACACAATCTCTTCGGTTCTTTCCAAGCCTCAAGCTTTCTCGTGCGCGGACACCCAAAACCAGCTCGCTCCTGGAAATTACTGGGTTAAAATGCAGGCCCCGGCCGTCGCACCGGGTGACGGTCGCAACCTTATTTTCCGTACCGCTAGTCTCTGGGACGAAGGCTTCGAACTTTGGACCATCCACAGCGATGGCCACATTGAGCATTACCAGCCTTTTCAGAAACAAGCGATCAGCCCCATGCGCCTCGGCGCGACCACGATTGTACCGCTGCGCAATCATCCGACACCCATCAGGATGTTTCTGGCGAAAGTTTCGGATAGCGGCGCGGTGCGGGGTGTAATGTTGCAGTCACAGCTCAGTACAAGCGAATCCGCAATCACCTTCGAAATGATCATGAGCGTCTTTTATGCAGGCTTTGCAGGCGTTTGCATCGCCCTGTTAGTCTACAATGTCGCGCTGTGGAGAGCCATGCGTGAACCCTTCTTGCTCGCCTATTGCGCGATGATTGTCGCAACGTTGTCCTATGGTTTATTTACTTCGGGCGCATTGCACTATTTCGTAGCAGGCTTGTCGGGCCCTGACCGACTGCGCATCACGATACCGTTGTTGGCGTATAGCGCCAGCGCAGCGCTGATCTTCATTCGTTTCTTCTTCGCCAACACCGAGATTCCATCGTGGCTGGTAACAACGACATATGTCCAAGCGATAGCAATGGCAGCAACTGCGACGATCTATGCGATCCTCGCTCCTTGGCAGATCAAGATACTGGATGCGATTTACGTTTACAGTTTCACACCGGTTCCAGTCATATTCGGGGTGTACGTCTGGAAAGCCTGGAAGAGCAAAGACCGCTTCCTCGGCTATTTCCTGTTGGGCTGGAGCGGCGTCGCGTTTTCAACATTCTTACGGATGCTGCATGCATTCGATATCGTCCCTTACCATATCCTGATCGAAAACAGCACGCTGTTCGGGCTGGCATTCGAAGCATTGGTAAGTTCGCTCGCAATCGGTTACCGCGTTCGCCTGCTCGCAAAGGCACGCGACCGTGCTGAGATCGCAGAGGCGCATGCCATGGCGATCGCCGATACCGACCCCTTGACGGGGCTGCTGAACCGACGGGCATTTTTGCGCGCTCTGCTTGAAAGGCACAGCCATTGGACTTTGGTTCTGCTCGATGTCGATCATTTTAAGCGGGTTAATGACAGCCTCGGCCATGCCGGTGGTGACGAGGCCTTGGCGCTCATTTCGGAAACTCTTCAAGAGGTGGCACCACAAGGAGCGTTGGTCGCACGCCTGGGCGGCGAAGAGTTTGCGATTGCCTATCGTGGAAATCTGTTGCTGCTGGAACCAGAAGATCTGCTGGCGTCCGTCCGGCAAATCAACCTACCTCAAGGCTATAGAATTACCGCGAGCATCGGTATCGCCAATCGCATTGTGACGTCCGAAGATGACTGGAAAATCCTATACCGCGCTGCCGACATGGCCCTGTACCGGGCAAAAACTGGCGGTCGAGATCGATTCATTCTGATCCGGCCACAAAACGTAGCAGCGTAACCCGACCGCCTTGGCGATCCTCTAACCTCCAGATGCTTTAGAGGGTGGTGGCGTCGTCACGGTCTGCTGTGGCAACGGTGCAAAAGCCGGCTTGGGCCCATGTTTCATATTCCAATCCGCAAGATCACGTTCATATTGCGCATAGGCGTCAAAAAAGCGGATGAAGATGCCGTCGATATCAGTCAGACCGCCCATGGCATATTCGGGCAAGGCAGCTACGGGAACCGAGTTCACCTCCACAACCTTGCGCAAAGCGGTATCGCAATATTCCGAACGAACCGGCGGTAACGCGAAATAATTATACAGGTCTGTCAGTTTTGTGTCGCGTACACGCAGGCCGTTTTGGCCAGGATAGCGTGCCACATATTCGCGGTCCACGGTCTTGCTGCTTTTTGAAAGCTGGACCTTATGCGTAATGATGAATTTGTTGTATTGCGTCGCGATTTGTCCCCAGACAGGACCCTGGCAGTTCAGCGCCGCGACGTTTAGCGCCGCCCGGAAATGCCAAATTTGTTCGTCGCGACTTAGCCCCCTGTTGGGAGTAACCCGCACGCCATCTAATCCAAGCGCGGGGATTTTCATAGAAGCGGCTGCGCCACCGGGCGGCAGCGGCATCACCGGCGGCGGCGGCGGCGGAATATAGACGGGCGGAGGCGGAGCAATGACCACCGGCTTAGGCGCAGGTGCACAAGCCGATATGGCGGTCACCGTAAAAACGATTGCTGCCACATTTTTAAATCCGCGACGCATTATTATCCCTCCAACCAAAGAGCGCCTTTCCAACAGGATTTTTACAACAAAGAAAAGTCTTCTTCGGTAAGCTGCGTAAAGAAAATGGCCCAGCGGTTTCCCGCCGGGCCATTGTTAGCGTTTCAACCTTAACCGCAGGTGACTTTTAGTCGCGGTTACCCAAGAAGCTGAGCAGGAACTGGAACATGTTGATGAAATCCAGATACAAGTTCAGCGCGCCCATAATGGCAGCCTTGCCAACCATGTCCGAGCCGCGAATCTGGAGATAGATGCTCTTGATCGTTTGCGTATCATAAGCGGTCAGACCTGCGAAAAGCAGAACACCAACCGAGCTGATCACCCAATGCATCGTATCGGACTGAAGCCAGATATTCGCAATCGAAGCGACAATAAGACCAACCAGACCCATGATCAGGAAGGTGCCCATCCCGCTGAGATCCTTCTTGGTTGTATAGCCCCAAAGGCTCAAACCAGCGAAGGCCGCTGCAGTCGCAAAGAATGTCTGGGCAATGGATTCGCCGGTGAACATCATGAAGATGCGCGACATGGAAAGGCCCATAAGAACTGCGAACGCCCAGAACATCGCCTGAAGTGCGGATGTGGAAAGGCGGTTTTGTCCAAAGCTCATGATCATTACGACGGCCAAGGGCGAAAGAATGATAGCCCAGCTCAACAAGCTAGGGTTGGTCATCAGATTTTGCGCCAACTCGGTTTGCGCAAACAACATGGCGACTATTCCGGTCAAAAGGACGCCGGACGCCATATAGTTGTAAACCTTGAGCATGTGCGCGCGAAGGCCGGCATCAACTGCGACGTCGCCAGCGCTCGTGCCTACACCTGCAAGACTTGACTGGGTCCCGGTTACCCGTGGATCGGACCACTGTGTCATGACTTATTTCTCCTCAAAACACGGCACCATAGCCGCATGGACGTAATATTGGAGGGAATCGCTCCAATTTCAAGCAAAACACGACACAGCCGTACCGGATTTTGCTGTTCTTGGTGCAACCGGACCATTAATTATCCAAAAACGAGCTTTATTGTTCCAGCTTTTTCAGAAAATGTTCCGTTGCAGACTTTACTTGCTCCCAGCATTTTTCGAAATCTGCAGCGGACCCATAATAGGGATCGGCAACAGAGCGACCCTCTGCTCCCGGCACATAATCGAGTAAAAGAGAAAGATGAGCACTGGATCCTTCAGGCCTCATTGCTTCCAAATTTCGTAAATTAGAGGAGTCCATCGCCAGTATAAAATCAAACTGGTAAAAATCGGAACTACAGATCTGCCGGGCTCGCAGATCGCGAATGTCTAAACCCCCAAGGCTTAGTGCAACGGCACAGGCCCTCGGATCAGGAGAGCTTCCAATATGCCAGTCGCCAGTTCCTGCAGAATCGATGCTGATGGGAAAACCGCTGTTTGCCGCCGCTTTGCGTAATGCAGCCTCCGCGAGCGGTGACCGGCAAATATTGCCAAGGCATACCATCAACACTGACGGCGCAGAGTTCATTTTGCTGTTGTTCATTCTCGCTCCGCCAAGTTGAATAGTAATTCAGGTTGCGCCAAAAACATGTTCTGCTAGCCATGATGGCACGCGGCGACAACAGCCAAGAACAGGGAGACGGATGTGAGTGAAACGGTCGAAAGCGCCAAAGAGAACGCTGGAACCGCGCCAGAAACACCCGCACGTGAAGCCACAGGATATAGCTGGTATGTCTTAACTGTACTGGTCGTTGTCTATATTCTCAATTTCATCGACCGCCAGATCGTCAGCATATTGGCTGTCGATATCAAGGCCGATCTAGGGCTGACCGATTCCGATATGGGCTTTCTGGGCGGCGCAGCTTTCGCAGTGTTTTACGCCCTATTCGGCATACCGTTGGGTCGGCTTGCGGACAATTGGAACCGGGTTCGGCTGCTGTCGATTGGCTTGGCTCTATGGTCGCTTATGACAGCGCTTTCCGGCTTTGCCCGAAACCAGGTCGAATTGACCTTGGCACGCATGGGTGTCGGCGTCGGCGAGGCAACGGCGAGCCCGACGGCCTATTCGCTGATCTCGGACTATTTCCCGAAACGCCAGCGGGCGACTGCATTAGCGATCTACTCCTCCGGTCTCTACATCGGCGGCGGCGTGTCACTCTTCATCGGCGCACTTATTGTTCAGGCCTGGAACAAGGCCTATCCCGGCGGCGGCCCTCTCAATCTGGTGGGTTGGCAGGCAGCATTTCTGGCTGTCGGCATTCCCGGAATCCTGGTTGCTTTCTGGGTGTCCAGCTTGCGTGAACCTGTGCGTGGCGCGATGGACGGCCTTGCCGCGACAAGTCACGCCCACCCGTTCCGCGCTTTTTTCAGCGATCTTTCGATGATTGTGCCGCCCTTCACTCTCTATGGTGCGTTGCAGCGCGGGCCGGTCGCATTTGCATTAAATCTGCTCACCGCGGCCGCCATTGCCGCGTTCGCTGCATGGATGATACGTCTTACGGGTAACTTCCCACAATGGTCTGCAGTTGGCTTTGGCTATTATGCCGTGTTTTCTTGGGCATCGACCTTGCGCGCGAAAGATCCGGCGACGTTCCGCCTGATCTGGGGCACGCCGGCCTTCATCTGCACCACCCTTGGCTACGGACTGGTATCGCTGGCTGCCTATGCTCTGTCTTTCTGGTCGGCACCTTATGCCGAAATCGTGCTCAAGCTGCCGAAGCAAGAGCTTGCTTTCATACTGGGCGCCAATGGAGCGTTGGCTGGCTTTCTCGGTGTTATCATCGGGGGTCGGGTCGCCGACGGTCTACGCGCGAAATACCCAGCCGGGCGCATATTGGTCATCATCCTCGGAGTGATCGGGCCCGTTGTTCCTATCTGGATCGGCTACACGACCGAAAATTCAACACTGTTCTACGCAATGAATTTCCTGGCAGGCATGTTGGGTGCAACCGCCCTTGGCGCTGCGGCGGCCACCACACAAGACTTGGTCCTGCCCCGCATGCGCGGTACGGCAACGGCAGCTTTCTTTCTGGGCACCACCCTCGTCGGATTGTCGTTCGGACCCTATATGGTCGGCCAGATTTCGGATCTCGCGGGCACGATGGTCGACGGAAAGCTGGTCGGTAACTTGCGCGTCGGCATTCTGGCGCTGATCGCGGTCGCTCCCATTGCGCTGGCGCTTCTCGTTTTTGCCTACCGCCTTGTTCCAAAAGCCGAAGCGACCATCGTCGAGCGTGCACGGGATGCAGGGGAAGCCATTTAATCGCTCGATTAAATTCTGCTTGACCCTAACGTAAACTTGGTGTCTCTACATTGTATCAACGATATCAATTGGAGAGTCCCATGTCGCTCGATACCATCCCGCGTACCGCCTATAATGAAGACCATGAAGCGTTCCGCCAATCGGTAAGGCAATTTCTGCTCAAGGAAGTCGCGCCGAACGCGAAACAGTGGCAGGAAGACGGTATTGTTCCCAAATCGATCTGGCCCAAGGCAGGCGAAGTTGGCATGCTCTGCCCCACTGCTCCGGTCGAATATGGCGGCCTCGGACTCGATTTTGGTTACAACGCAATCGTGGATGAAGAGTCGGCCTATTACGGCGGCGCGGCCACCGGTTTCTCGCTGCAATCCGACATCGTCGTCAACTATCTCGTCAGCTATGGCAGCGAAGAACAGAAGAAGCATTGGCTACCCAAGATGATTTCCGGCGAGGTTATCACGGCGATTGCAATGACCGAACCTGGAACGGGCTCCGACTTGCAGGGGATGAAAACCACCGCACGTAAAGATGGCAACCATTATGTCATCAACGGCAACAAGACCTATATCACCAACGGCCAGAATGCCGATCTCATCCTTGTATGCGTCAAAACCGATACCGAAGTGCAGCCCGCGTGGAAGGGCATGTCCATCGTTCTGGTCGAGGCAGACCGCGAAGGTTTCAAGCGCGGCCGTAATCTCGACAAAATCGGCATGGACGAAGCGGATACATCTGAACTTTTCTTCGAAGATGTCCGCGTGCCTATGACCAATTGTCTTGGTGAAGAGGGTAAGGGCTTCATCTACTTGATGAGCGAACTGCCGCAAGAACGTCTTTCGATTGCCGTTTCCGCTATGGCCAGCACGCAGAAAGCCTTCGACGAAACCGTCGCTTTTGCCCGCGAACGCATCGTTTTCGGCAAGCCATTGCTGGATTTCCAGAATACGCGTTTTGTACTCGCCGACATCAAATCGAAGCTGCAGGTTGGCTGGGCCCACCTCGACTGGGCCTTGAACCGCCACTACAAGAAAGAACTCACCGCCGAAGAAGGCGCAGCTGCCAAGCTTTGGCACACCGATCTTCAGTGGGAAGTTGTCGATGCATGCCTTCAGTTACACGGTGGCGCAGGCTATATGAACGAATATCCTATCGCACGCATGTGGCGTGGTGCGCGTGTCACCCGGATTTTTGGCGGCACCAATGAAATCATGAAAGAACTGATCGGTCGCGGCCTGTAATCTTTAAACTCTATAGAGCGTTATCTTGAATTCGTCGGGTCATGACCCTGACATTTTCGGATAACGCTCTATAGACGTGCTCGCCGAGCCAGATTCGGTGAGACAAAATCGTTGGAAGTATTTTGAATGCCTAAACCCCAGTCTTGGCAACTTGACCCCGCCAGTTACCCCTTCAGCCATCGTACCGAAACGCGATTTGCGGACATGGATGTGCTGGGGCACATCAATAACGTCTCTATGGCGGGTCTATTCGAACATGGCCGCGGTATGTTCAACCATGCTGTCGAAGTTCAGCGCAGGGCCGCAGGTCAACGTTGGCTGATCGTAAGCGTATCGCTCGATTATATCGCCGAAGCCCATTTTCCAGAGCATGTCGATGTCGCGAGCGGCATCCTGAGAATTGGCAACAGCAGTTGGGATATTGCGTCCGCCGCTTTCCAAGGCGGAGAGTGCAAAGCGACGTGCATAACGACAATCGTTTTGACGGACGCCAACGGCCCCACGGCAATCAATGAAGATTTGCGCGCGGAATTTGAGCGGTTGACCATTCGCCGGTAGTCAGTCCTTAAAATTCGCGGCCCTTTTCAGCATCTGCGACATCACGGCTTCAACCTGGTTGGGTGTGCGTATCACCCGGTTCTGACGGACGCTTTCCGCCATCAATATCGCGTCTTCATCCAAGTCCGCATATTCATTGAACAGAGCTTTTGCCTCGCGCATGGCTTCCGGATTGCGGCTGGCAATTTCTCGCGCAATCGCCATAGCGCGCGTGTGCGGATTTTCGTCGACATAGGTAGCAAACCCGAGCGCCAGCGCATCTGATCCCGAAAATTCCCGATTGGTGTAAGTCAATTCCCGCAGCACGTCTTCGCGCACCATGCCACGCCAAAGGGCATAGCCGCCCATATCGGGGATCAGGCCCCATTTCATCTCCATCACTGCCATCCGCGCATCGGGAGCAACGACCCGAATATCTGCTCCGCTAGCGATCTGGAGTCCTCCGCCAAAGCAAACCCCGTGGACGGCGGCAATCACAGGCATGGGTAATTTGCGCCAAAGCATGGCCACTTGCTGGAAGGAATTTGCATTACCATGAGTGCGGTCGGTCAAGCTTTTAATGCCGCCGCTTGCGCTGGCACCGCCACCTTTCATGCTTTCCATATCGAGACCGGCACAAAAACTCCGGCCTTCACCGGATAACACGACGGCCCGAATACCCTGCATCGCCACGAGTTCTTCTCCGGCGGCGATGATCCCTTCGAACATGGCTGGGTCGAGAGCATTCATCTTGTCTGCCCGTGTCAGTCGCACGTCGGCGACATGGTTTTCGACGGTAATACTGACGCGTTCATTCATGCGGGCGTTTCCTTCAATGCAAATTCTACCAGTGGCAATTGGTCGTTACCGAAATACATCTTTGTTGTGTCGACGAAAATCGTGGGCGATCCATAACCGCCGCGTGCAATTACCTCTTCTGTGTTCGCGCGAAGCAACATTTTCACCTCGTCCGTTTGCGCTGCGGTCCGCATGGCTTCGCCGTCCAACCCTGCCGCATTGGCTACCGCGACCAGAGTATCGGGATCATCAAGATTTTCCTCGCGTCCAAAATAGCTCTCGAAGGCCACTTTGGTAAAAATATTAAGAGCGGCCATATCATTACCTAAGGTGCACGCCATACGCATGGCATTCACACTTTTCGCCGGATGATATTGCGAAGGAAATCGCAACTCTACACCCGCCAAAGCTGCCCAATCTTTCAGAACCCGCCAACTATGCTTCAATTTGCGGTTGTCGGTGGCTTCACGCGCGGCATAGACGGACTGGTTTACCGCATTAAACACGCCGCCCGCCAATATGGGACGCAAACGCGCTGTCGCACCGGTTCGTGCCAGCACATCTTGTAAATTGGTGAATGCCAGATAGGTCCAAGGGCTGGAAAGATCATAAAAAAATTCAACGCGATCGCGTGGCATAGCCGCCTCTCTTTCACCTCGATTCATAGCATTCGAACGTTTTTAATGAAGTGATTAATTATCGGCGCCTGAAATATTGCAATTGTTCCCGCGCTTGTCGGCGAATTTACACATCTGGCCGCATGTAACGATAAACGAACCACGTCTTAAATTGACTTTAACCATATCGCGTCACAGGGGATGGGGGATAAAATTCCGTCCAATTCGGATTAGGACAGGGGTCGCTGATGTTCGAAGGCAAAGATATGCGCTTTGCCAGTGCTGGGGTAGGAGGCAGCGTCGCGCTTGCGGACGCGATGATTACCCCTTTGCGCCAAACAACCATCCGTTCGTGGGTGGACCGTATTTCCGAACTCGACCTAGTGCCTGATTTGGGCGAAGATATTGGCTCAGTTCGTTGGTTCCGAGGTCTTGGCACTCTGACCGTTCTGAGCGTCTGTGCGCTTGCTTTACTACCTGATTTTGGACCTGTATTCGGCGCACAACCCGCGTTACCCACAGAAGCCGAATTTGAAGAAGCGCGCGCACAAATGATCATGCCAATCGCTTATGGCAGCGACAGCGGCAAGCGTATGGCAGCGACCGACACCGTTATTGCGCTGGCGGGCAGCCCGGAACGCCCACGGATTGAATTGACCGCGACGCTTGGACGCGGAGACAGCTTTTCGCGCGTTCTACAGCGTGCGGGTGTCGGCGGAAGCGAAGCCAGCTATGTAACCTCACTGGTTTCAGGCGTAACATCCTTGGGTGGTATTGAACCCGGCACTCCGATCGACATCGTCTTGGGCAAACGAACCACCAAGAATATGGCTCGGCCCTTAGAATCCGTCGCCTTCCGCGCCCGCTTCGACCTAAATTTGGAGATCAACCGCAACGGCAGCAGCTTGCAACTGGTTCGTAAGCCGATCGCGGTTGACGAAACACCGTTACGGATAAGAGGAGCCGTCGGCGACAGCCTTTATCGCTCCGCCCGGGCCGCAGGTGCGCCTGCAAGCGCTATTCAGGATTATCTGAAAGTAATAGCGGGAAGAACATCGCTCTCGTCACTTCGACCCAGCGATGAATTCGACATCATTGTGGATTACAAGCGCGCCGAAACAGGCGAAGTTAAAGTTGGGAATCTTCTTTACGCTGGCGTGGATCGCGATGGCCGGTCCGCAATCCAGATGCTGAAGTGGACCATGGGCGAAACAACCCAATGGTTTGAAGCGTCGGGTGTAGGCGAATCCAAAGGCGCACTGAGCCGCCCGGTCAACGGAGCGATCACATCAGGCTTTGGCATGCGTCGTCATCCGATATTGGGCTATAGCCGCATGCATAGCGGCCTCGATTTCAAGGCGAGTTATGGCACACCAATTTATGCCGTGACCGATGGAACAGTGGCATATGCTGGGCGCAAAGGCGGATACGGGAACTTCGTTCAATTGAACCATGGCGGCGGTCTTGCTTCGGGCTATGGGCATATGAGCCGCTTTGCGGTGTCATCGGGCACACGTGTTCGTCGGGGGCAGATCATAGGATATGTGGGTTCAACCGGCCTGTCGACCGGACCGCACTTGCACTATGAGCTCTATCGCGGTGGCCGGGCCGTAAATCCGATGTCGGTTAAATTTACGCAACGCGCGCAATTGTCGGGAAGCGATCTTGCCCGCTTCAAAGGACGTCTCAACAACCTGAAATCGGTGAAAGCGGGCGCGGCACTGGCTCCATTGCGGCCCACCGAGCGCGTCAAGGAAGAACCCAAGCGGGAAATCGACCGGTTGACACAAAATATGGATGGTCGCCCGCCACGCGGATAAGCCGTTGAGCATAGTGCAATGCTTCGCTAGACAACGGTCATGAGTGACAATGCAAGCTTTCCGAATACCCGCATGCGCCGCAGTCGCGCCGCATCGTGGAGCCGTAAAATGGTGTCGGAAACGACCCTCAGCCCCGCCGATCTGATCTGGCCCTTGTTTATTACGGAAGGCGAAGCCATCGAGGAGCCGATTGCTGCTTTGCCCAGTGTGTCACGCTGGTCGGTGGACAATATCGTTGCGCGTGCCGGCGACGCGATTGCGCTTGGCATCCCATGCATCGCATTGTTTCCAAATACACAGGCCGACCGCAGAAGCGATGACGGTGCCGAAGCATTGAACCCCGACAATCTGATGTGCCGTGCGATCCGCGCCATAAAGGCTGCGCATGGCGATGCGATAGGCGTTCTGACCGATGTCGCACTCGACCCCTATACGGCGCATGGCCAGGACGGGTTGATTGATGAATCAGGTTATGTCCTGAATGACGAAACCGTTGCCGTCTTGGTCGATCAGGCGGTGAACCAGGCCGACGCTGGCGCAGATATCATTGCGCCAAGCGATATGATGGATGGCCGCATCGGCGCAATCCGCAAGGCACTGGAGATGAACGGATATTCCAATGTGCAAATCATGTCCTACGCCGCCAAATATGCGAGCGCCTTTTACGGCCCGTTCCGCGACGCCGTAGGGTCGCGCGGGCTGCTAAAGGGAGATAAAAAGGGCTATCAAATGGACCCTGCGAACAGCGACGAGGCTTTGCGCGAAGTGGCGATGGATATCGCAGAAGGTGCCGACAGCGTCATGGTCAAACCGGGCCTGCCCTATCTCGACATTATCCGCCGTGTGAAGGATCGCTTTGAAATACCTGTTTTTGCTTACCAAGTTTCTGGCGAATATGCGATGATTGAAGCAGCCGCCGCTGCAGGGGCTGGCGATCGCGACGCCCTGGTTTTGGAAACCTTGACGGCGTTTAAGCGGGCGGGTTGCTCGGGCATTCTGACATACCACGCAGCACATGCGGCACGGCTACTCCGGGCCAAAGCATGACCGCAGGAACTACGGGCAACAGCAGGGCGCTGTTCCTCACCACGATTTTGACCGGCAGTTTCCTGCTCTTTTTAGTACAACCAATGATCGCCCGCATGGCCTTGCCACGTCTGGGCGGTGCGCCGGCGGTCTGGAACAGCGCCATGCTCGTGTATCAGGCCCTGCTGCTGGCGGGATATGCCTATGCCCATCGCCTGACGCAAACATCGCCACGACGACAGGCGATCATTCACATTACTCTCTTTGCAGTCGCCATCTTATGGCTGCCCATCGGCCTTGCGAATTTGCAACCCCCGGCGGATGGGTCGCCTATATTCTGGGTACCTTGGTTGTTGATTGCATCCATTGGCCCGTTGTTCTTTGTTGTAGCCGCGCAGGCTCCTTTGATGCAGCGGTGGTATAGTATGTCCGGAAACCGGGGTGAGCCTTATGCGCTCTATGCCGCTTCCAATATCGGAAGTTTCGGCGGGCTTATCGCCTATCCTATTTTGGTCGAACCGTTCACAACCCTTCAGAGCCAGAAGTGGATTTGGAGCGGTATCTATCTGGCCTTGATGGCACTGGTCTGTATTTGCGCTATCCAGATCTGGCGAACGGCAGGTGCCAACACGACGCCCACTGAAGCAGCAGCGAACGAGGCGCCCATCGGTTGGCGTCGGAGGCTGTACTGGATTATCTTGGCGGCCGTACCGTCGGGCCTGATGTTGTCCACAACTTCGCATCTAACGACCGACCTCATGGCGATGCCGCTTATTTGGGTCATACCGCTTGGCATCTATCTGCTCAGTTTCAGTGTGGCCTTTGCCGACAATCAGAAACCCGCCTATTGGATCAGTCGCTTTGCCCCGATCGTATTGATCGTCTCTGCTGCCTTTGTCTTCGTTGTTTGGGGAAAGGCGGCAATCGGAGGGCTTACGGCTAGCTTAAGCTTGCTCTTTATCGTCGCGGTCGCGCTACATAACGAAATGTACCGGACACGTCCGGCTCCTGCCCAGCTTACGAGTTTCTATCTCATGATGTCTGTTGGCGGTGTTCTAGGTGGATTTTTCTGCGCAATTGTTGCGCCCTTGCTGTTCGACTGGACGTGGGAGCATCCGATTCTTATCCTGATGGCGGCCGCGCTCCTTCCTGCAATCCCGCTCCTACGTTTGAACGAAACCGACAAACGCTTACCTCTGATAATGGCCGTAATCGGAATGATCGCACTTGCGCTCGGCCTTTTCGGCGGCATTTCGGAACCCGTTGAGTCCAGCTTCACCAAAATCCTTCTGGCCGCGACGATTATGACGTTGGGTATTGCGGTAGCAGGGTTCCGCATTCCTTTTCTGCTCGCGGTGGCCGGTCTTCTAACGATCAACGGCGGCTGGTATAGCGTCCAGCAGAGCCTCGATGGGGTCCGCATGCGTAGCTATTTCGGCACGTATACCGTGAACGCCAGCGAAAGCGGGCGCGTGCGTTGGCTCAACCACGGCACGACCATGCACGGGATGCAATTGCTCGACGATCCAACGCGTCCGATCAGCTATTATCCCGACACATCGGGCGTCGGGATCGCCATGCTAAATGCCCCCCGGCTTTATGGGCCAGCGGCGAGCATAGGCGTGGTAGGCCTTGGGACAGGCACTTTGGCCTGTTACCGTCGGCCAGGACAATATTGGCAGTTTTTTGAAATTGATCCATTGGTCATCGAAATTGCGCGCGAACGCAAAATCTTCTCCTTCCTTGAAAAATGTGCACCGGATGTTCCCATCACATTGGGCGACGCACGGCTAACCCTGGCCGCCGTTCCGGAAGGGAAATTCGACATTTTGGCGCTGGATGCTTTTTCGTCCGATTCCATCCCGCTTCACCTTTTGACCAAAGAGGCATTTGCAACTTACCGCAAAGCGTTGAAACCTGACGGCATATTGCTGGTCCATATCTCCAACCGGTATATCGACCTGAACCCAGTGGTTGCAGCCGAGGCAAAGGCGAATGGCTGGAGCGCTGCCTTGCGCCATGACAGCCCAACCGAGCAGCTGATAAACCGCGGCAACCGTGCCTCGCAATGGATCGCCCTCAGCCGCGACCCCGCCAAGCTCGCTGAACTTACCGGCAAGGTCGATAAGGTGAAGAGCCGCTACTATAATTCAGAGCAGTGGCTTCAACTGGACGCGCCTGGCAATACGAGCCCGTGGACCGACGATTATGCGTCCGTATTGCCCCATCTATCCCTTTGGAAAACTCTATGACCCTTCATCGGACAGACGTCAGTATCATATCCATAAATGGCAAGACGCCCAAAATTGATGACAGCGCTTTCATTGCGCCCGGCTGCCGCATTATCGGCGATGTCGTCATTGGTCCGGAGTCCAGCATCTGGTACAATTGCGTGGTCCGTGCCGAGGTCAATCGCATTGTCATTGGCGCCCGCACAAATATCCAGGATGGCAGTGTTATACATTGCGACGGCCCTGCCCCGGGTTATCCGGACGGATTTCCGACATTGATCGGGGACGATGTCCTTGTTGGGCATAATGTATTGCTGCACGGCTGTATGCTGAAAGACCGCGCATTTGTAGGCCTGTCAGCAACTGTCATGAACGGCGCAACAATCGAAGGCGACGCCATGCTCGCTGCCGGGGCCATGCTAACACAAGGCAAACATATTGAGAGCCGACAGCTATGGGCGGGATCACCGGCCCGCTTTGTCCGCGATTTGGATGATGCTGCGGTCATGGGTATGCGCATGGGCGTGGCGCATTATGTTGAAAACGCCAAGGCCCATGCGGCTGCTATCGAACAAAGTTAGAATTTCGCCCGGATCGTGAAACGTCCATTAATGGGCGCTCCGGTCGAAATGTTGTTGTTGTTATGGGCGTCCGAAAAATAGGTTGTATCGAACAAATTCTCGACATTCACCTGCACTTCTACCTTATCGCTGAGATCGTAATAGAGCGCAGCATCAACGCGCGTGAATGCCGGGAGGCGCGTGGTGGTTGCCACTGTACGGATGGCGGCAAACTGGCTTGATTGGTGAATGATGCCCACGCCCGCTGCAATGCGACCGCCAAAATCATAGCGGTTCCACAAACTGGCCTGATGCTTGGGCACCTGCCCCAGTCTGATCAGATCGTTGCCGGCAAGGGTCGCGTCCTGATAGCTATAGCCGCCATGCACTTGCCACTTCGGCGTAATGCGACCGGTTACGGCCAGCTCAAGGCCCTTGGTGGTGGTTTTGCCCACATTGATTGTCGTCAGCGGATTGAGGGGATCCGGCGTGGTCGCGTTGCTGCGGTCGAGTTGGAAAAGGGCGAGCGTCAGATTAAGGTTCGGCCGCACATCCCATTTTGCCCCCACCTCGTAGTTGGTGAACTTTTCCGGTGCGAGATTTTGCTGCGTAGTGCTCAAGGACAAGAACTGGTCGCCGGAGCGCGGCAGGAAAGACTGGCTGAAGCTGCTGTAAATCGACACACTCTCGACGGGTTTGAATATCAACCCAAGCCGCGGACTGACTTTGGTATCTTTTCGTGCGAACGGACGATCCACGACGGGGAACAGGTCTACGCCCTCAATGTCGAAACTGTCATAGCGCAATCCGCCGACAATATCGAAATGCTCCCCGATACTGATCTGATCCTGCACGTAGGCCGAAAAGAAAGTCACATCGGAAACGGTATTGCGTGCCGGTGCGTTAAAGACAACGGTCGGGAAAACGGGATTGGCCAGATTGAAAGACGCGTTTGACAAGGTCCCGTTCGTACGGCGATTCTCACTTTTTTGATCGCCATATTCCATGCCAACCAAAATTTTGTGCGCCAGTGGGCCCGTCTCGATATCCCAAACCAGATTACCTTGGGCTATGAAATTGGTCCGCTGCGTAGGGTCGCTATAGGCGGCGAGCGCTACGGTGCCATTTGGTCCACTTGCAGGACCGTTTGCAAACACGTTGTCGTAGATCTTGTCATAGTCGCCGTACAACATCGTGCCGTTGAACTGGAGGTTTTCGGCCAATTGCCCGTCCAAACGCAATTTACCTATCTGGGCCTCAAGCTTGGTTCTGTTCACTCCCGGAATTCCGAAAAACTGATCGCGCAAGCCACGCAGAGGTGCATTCGGTTGGCCAGCGACCGTTGCCACCGACGGGATGCCACGGTCGGTTGTACGATCATCATGCACATATTCGTACGAAAGACCGAGATTCCAGCCGTCACCGAGTTTAAAGGCGATGTACGGGTTCCAAGCGTAGCGCTCGCCACCCACAAAATCACGATGGCTATCAAGATTTTCGTAGACTGCATTCAGTCGAATTGCAGCGGCGTCATTCAACGGTGCATTCAAGTCAGCGGAAATATCGAATGCACCGAAGCTGTTCACACTGGCTTGGCCTGCGTAGAAAATATCGGTTTTTGGCGATTTCTGCACCCGGTTGATAATCCCGCCGCCGCCGCCGCGTCCGAAAATCAGAGCATAAGGCCCTTTCAATATTTCGACCCGCTCGATGTTATAGATACCGCGATAATATTGAACGTCGTCGCGCACACCATCGAGGAAAAAGTCCGCAGTCGTGTTCTGACCACGCAGTGTAATCTGATCTCTATTGCCCTCCCCTTGGCCGACAGTCGTCCCCGCGACATAGCGCAGCACGTCACTCAACGAATGATGGGCCTGATCTTCGAGTTGTTCGCGTGTCACCACATTGATGCTCTGGGGGATATCGAGCAGCGGCGTGTCGGTCTTGGTGGCCGTTACAGAGTTCGAGGCGACATATCCTTCGCTCTGACCTGTGACGATAATAGTCCGGCTATCGTCGTCGGTTGCGATTTCCTCAGCGAAAACGGGAGTATGGGACACGGCAGCCGAAACCATTGCCACCGAAAAAGAAACTGAATGACGCACTATAATCCCTTGAAACTTTATATTGAGAATGAGTCGCAACGACAGAACGGCGTTATTGCGAATTGTTCTCATATGCAAATTTAATTTAGGTTATATGCGAAAAGATTTTTGCAACTCTGAGGGTGGCGCGATAGCAGGCAGATATTGGACCATGGTAACTGGGAAATAGCGATGCATGCAACGATCTGGCACAATCCGAACTGCGGCACATCCCGCAAAACATTAGCGATATTGGAAACCACGCCGGGCATCCAACTTACGGTGATCGAGTATCTTCGACATCCCTATAAGAAGGAAAAGTTGGTGCAATTGTTCGAGGACGCCGGCCTCACAGCACGTGAAGCGCTGCGCACTCGGGGGTCGAAGGCTGAAGAATTGGGCCTGATCGAAGGCGCTTCGAACGAAGTTATTCTGGAAGCCATGGTCGCTGACCCGATGCTGGTTGAGCGTCCATTTGTCGAAACCGAAAAAGGCGTCCGCCTTTGTCGCCCACAAGAAAAGGTCGGCGAGATCCTGTAAGCGCGTTAGTGATCCCAAGCAGGGATAAGGTCAGGCGACGTTGCGGCGCGGACCTTTGAACAGTTCCAGACTATCCGCGAACACCATCGGTCGTCCGAAATAATAGCCCTGGATTTTCTTGCACCCCAGCTGCTGGATCATCGCCAATTCACTCTCGGTTTCCACACCCTCGGCAGTCGTTGCGATATTCAAGCTGTCGGCTAGAGCAACCACCGCGCGGATAATGGCCAGGCTTTCCGCTTTGTTCTTAGCGGCGCCCTGAACAAAGCTGCGGTCGACCTTGATGGTATCAAACCGCACGTTCCGCAAATAGCCAAGCGACGAATAGCCAGTGCCGAAGTCATCAAGCGACAGCTTGATCCCCAACCCACGCAAGCGATCCAACACTTGCACCGCGAGCGTGCCGTCGCGCAGGAAAATGCTTTCGGTCACTTCCAACTCAAGCCGCCACGCCGGCATGCCGCTGTCATGAAGCGCTGAAATAACAGTCTCCACGAAGTTGGTGCTCGTCAGCTGGTCGACCGAGATGTTTACAGCAACACGGGTCGATTCCGGCCAGCTCATCGCGTCTTTACAAGCCCGGCGCAGAACGAAGTCGCCGATCGGAACGATTAGCCGGGCATCTTCCGCAACCGGCACGAATTTGGCCGGAGACACATTGCCGAACTTGGGATTGTTCCAACGCAGAAGCGCCTCAAACCCGACCAATATGTTATCGCCATCCGCATTCACGACTGGCTGATATTCCACATGTAGCTGCTCGCGTTCGAGCGCGTTGCGGAGCTCGAACTCCATCAAGCGCCGTTCCTCCGCGTTGGCATGCAGCTTATGCTGATAGCTGTGGTGCGTATTGCCGCCTTGGTCCTTGGAACGGTACAGCGCCAAGTCCGCGCTGCGCATCAGCAGTTCTACGGTACGCCCATCAATTGGACCCAAGGCGCTGCCGATACTGGCGCCAATATATAATGTGTTCTGGTCAACCTCATATGGGCGTGACAGGCTTTCGATGATGCGTCGTGCCAATGTCGCCACATATTTGCTGTCGTTGGCGTCTTTGATCACAACGGCGAATTCGTCACCGCCCAAACGGCCACACAGTTCATTGTCGGACATGATCAATTGCAGACGCCGCGCCACTTGAGCCAACAGTCGGTCACCAACCGGGTGGCCCAGCGTATCATTGACCGCCTTAAACCGGTCCAGATCGATCATCATGAACCCGCACCGACGGCGCCACTTGTCCGCATCGGACAATGCTTCTGCAAGCGTTTCGGTCAACTGAAGCCGGTTCGGCAATCCGGTCAGCGTATCGAACCTGGCCAGATGCGAAATCTTGTCAGCCGATTCCCGCTGTTCGGTGACATCGGAACCAACACCCCGGAATCCGAGAAAGCTTCCATCTTCAGAATGGCGTGGCGATGCTGACAATTCCCACCAACGGGTAATCCCCTTGATCGTCACCGGGACAATCAAATTGCTGAAAGACTCGCGCCGTTTCAACCGATCCGCAAGATCGTGAAGGGCTTGTGGATATTGACCCTTTTCCCATGCGTCGCCTGCAATGAGCTTGAGCAGCGGCTGGCCTTCAATGGCCTTGGCTTCTTCGCCCAACGCATATGCGAAACGCGGCGACACATGTGTTGCACAGCGCGAGGTGTCCGTCTGCCAAAGCCAGTCCGCGCCGCTATCTTCAAACTCGCGTAGCAATAAGCTGACGGTTTCGGACTTTTCCTGGACGATGCTGTTGGCGACCTCGAACAATATTTGCGCCCGTGCCGAACGCAGACAGGCCATGATCAGGAGAGCGCCTATGCCGCAGGCCGCAACGGCGAGATAATAGCCGCCGTGAAAAACAAACCCAATGCTTGCGCACAGGCTCGTAACGCCAATGAAAATGGTCGCGGCCATGGGGGCTGTCGGCAAAAGAAGCGACGCATAAACCATCATGCCCAGCACGATGGACCAAAGTCCGATCAATTCTATGAGCGTACCACTCGTACCCAAAAACCCGAATGCCGAACCCCACATTATGGCGGTTACGGCGGAATGCGTGTTCAGTTTGCGCACGTCTTCCCGGTTAATTTGCGGTCGATCCCACACCCATTTCGTACCAAATTGATGGAAGGTGAAAAGGTGGAAGGCACTGAACAACACGGCCCAAGATGCCAGAGCCCAAGTCGGGGCGACGCCCTTATACAGAAATATCGCCATGATGGCGCAGACGAGGTTCAACCCAACGCGCAAGGTCGTGCGTTGACGCATCGTGCGTGCCTGAATGCCGCGCATGATGTCGCCATCCAAGCCGACAGGCTCGGCAAGGCCCAACAGCGCCTTGAACGACAGTTCATTTGGCAATTCTAGGGACGCGTCTTTTTTTATCACGCCCGACATTTAGCGCGGGAACCTTACTCAAAGGTAATCAGACGCCTCAATTCGACGTTTTTATCCACATAATTTACAAATAAAATCAACCGCTACCAAACTTTACCGGATATTCACCATAAGGGCGTTGCCGTGCCCGTACAGGCGCAGCTTATTACCCTCGAAATATGCAATCCGGTCAGGCCGCTACCGCATAAGGTTGAATTTCACCTGAGAGATAGAGATTGCGCGCCTTAGCACGGCTCATCTTGCCTGAACTGGTGCGCGGGAGCGTCCGTGGCGGGACCAGTTCAACTACGCAGTTCATGCCGGTGACCGACCGCACCTTATCCCGTATCTGTTCGCGGAGTTTGGCCCGCTCGACCTCGTCTGTTGTCCTGCATTGGACCAATACGGCGGGCGCTTCTTCGCCGCCGGGTGTCGTAACAGAGAAAGCAGCAATATCACCGGCTTTGAAGCCCGGAAGTTGCTCCACTGCCCACTCGATATCCTGCGGCCAGTGGTTCTTGCCATTGATGATAATCATGTCTTTGGCGCGGCCTACGATGTAGATATAGCCATTGGACATATAACCCATATCGCCGGTATCGAGCCACCCATCGATCAGGCACGCATTGGTCGATTCCGGATCGCGGAAATATTCTTTCATCAGCGACGGTCCGCTACACCAAACCTTGCCAATGACCCGGTCGGCCAACGGCGCCCCATTTTCGTCGCGGATTTCGATCGTCATATCTTTCACCGCTTTGCCGCAGTTAACGATGGCGCGGTAACGCACCGGCCGATCTGCCGCACCCGGATGACCGGTCAACTCGGTTTCCTCGACCAGCTCCACCTGGATGCCTTCGCCCGGGGGCATGATCGAAACAGCCAGGGTCGTTTCAGCGAGCCCATAGCTTGGCAGGAACGACGATGCCTTGAACCCTGCGTCGCTAAACGCGTCCACAAACGACTGCATCACATCGGGGCGGATCATATCGGCTCCATTGCCAGCCAAGCGCCATTTTGAAAGATCGAAGCGATCGTTGACATGACTTTGGCTTGAAATCCGGCGCGCGCAAATGTCGTATCCGAATGTCGGAGAATAGCTGATGACCGTACCATCCGCCGCGCTGATGACATCCAGCCATGCAAGCGGGCGTCGGGCAAAATCTTCGGTCTTCATATAGTCCGTCGAAACCTGATTGGCGACGGGCGAAAGGAAGCATCCGACGAGGCCCATGTCGTGATACCAGGGAAGCCAAGACACACAGCGGTCGTGCTCATTGACTTGCATACCATGGGAGTGCGCAGACAGATTATTCAGGAGCGCCTTATGCGTCACGGCCACGCCATGCGGGAAACGGGTTGAACCGCTGCTATATTGCAAATAACAAATTTCATTCGTGTCCGCGCTTGGCAGATCGGCCTTCAGCGGAATTCGATCCGCAAAACTATCCCAATCGAGCCCTTCGACACCGCAGGCGCTCGCGGCGTCGCCCGCCATGTCAGCCAATTCCGGTGGGTAGAACAATATTTTGGGATCGCAACTTTTGATCTGGACCGACAACTGGTCCACATAGCTTTCCTTCCCGCCGAACGATGTCGGAAGCGGGAGCGGAACGGGCCATGCCCCCGCATAAATGCATCCGAAAAAGAGAGACGCGAATTGCGTTCCTGTTTCGGCAACCAGGGCAATCCTATCACCCTTCACAATACCATGGCTGATCAACCGATACGCCATGTCCAACGCATCGATGCGCATTTCAGAGAACGGATAGGGGCGCGCGAGGCGACCACGCATATCATGAAAATTGAGACCGCGCTGGCCAAGAGCGGCATAGTCCAATGCTTCACCCAAGGTGGCAAAATCTGAAAACCGGCGTTCCAAGCGGTCCAGCGTAGGCGTGCTCGCGAGTTCGCTCATATTTCATCCCATTATTAAGGGCTGCGGCCCATGTTGCGTTTCTGTTATCGCGTCATTTTAGGCGCTGATACCAGTTCAAATTTCGACCCGACTGTGGCAAGAATAGGGCGTAATGTACCGCACTTCTGTCAAACCGCCGCCTCCTGCGCTTAACGAAGAGCGTATGCGCGGATTAGCGCTTCATTATGTCGGGAAATATGCAACGACCCGCGCCAAGCTTGCAACTTACCTCAACCGAAAAATTCGCGAGCGTGGCTGGGACGACGAGAAACAGGCAGACATTGAAGCGCTTGTGAACAGATTATCCGAGCTGGGATATATCAACGACACACAATTTGCAGAAGCGCGTGGCCGCTCGTTCGTCAGGCGAGGATATGGTAAAAGGCGGCTCGACGAAGATTTACGCGCGGCCGGAATTGAAGAACGGGATTCTGCATCAGCGCGGGACAATGCGGAGACGTCAGAATTTATCGCTGCTGAAAATTTCGCGCGGCGGAAACGGATCGGACCCTTCGCGCACGAAATCGCTTCGGAGGAAAAACGACGGAAAAATATGCAGGCATTTTTGCGTGCAGGCCATGGGTGGGATGTAGCACGGATATTCGTCAATGCTGATCCGGGTGACGTCCTGATCGAAAATTAGACGCGGAACAAATTCACCCATCGCAGTGTTGATGCGCGTAAAGGCCATCCAATTCGTTGTTAACAATCGTCCAGGATATTTCCGCGATTTAACCCCGATTAGATAAAAACTATGTTTGCAATCGTTAGTAATCGCCAATTTTAACATAAAATAAAGCACAGGCCGAAAGATGCGTAACATTATTATGATTGTATATCATTATCCTACGCCAGATTTCAAAAATCGGGCCAAAAATTGTTAAAAGTAATTGTAAAATTCACTTGGAATCCGTTAACCTTAGGACGTGGGCATCGAACAGGGACATCCGGTCACTCGTCTTAGCGCCGTTCAAATTGAAACGCTGCGCCTTGTATACGCGCATAAAAACTCCAAAGAAATTGCACGGATCATGGGCGTGTCCTCACACACCGTCGATGAGCGCATCCGCACGTCCATTCGGAAACTCGGAGTAGACTCCCGAACGAAGGCGGCGATTTTGGTCGCCGAAACTCTCGATCCCAACACCTATCAACCGTTGAGTTATCAACCGTCCGTTATAGGTTTTGAAACACAATTTGAGCAACCCAGTGGCCTTGAACCGGAAGACCTGCAGTCGACGCCAATCTGGCTGAGGCCGCCCTTCCCAACAAAAAGGAGGCCACACAACACTGATTCATTTGGAGAGCGTTAGCTGTGGCCTGTGCTGATTGCAATGGGGACGATCATGGCATTTGCCGCTCTCTACGCCGTAATGCTCGGACTGGGGGCAATGCTATCCTGACCGGGCTTTCTTAAAAAATGATCCGAGCGAAGAGAGAAATCGTTCGGCAGCCAAGGGAAACAGGATAATGTTGAAACAAAGAGTGGTAGCAGCCGAAAAAATTGCCACGGAACTTCACGAAGCTGAAGACGCCATCGACCAAGCCATTATCAAGTTGGCCAAACTTGCCGGGACACTTCCGGTGGCGCGTTTTGAAACAAATATGTCCGCCATCGTTGGGCAGGATGCTGTCGCCAAGGTAACGCAAGCCGTTGCCGCCGCCGGACAGGTTCGTCAGATGGTCGCAGAAGCGCATCAGGCGCTCAGCGAAACGCAACGGCAGGTCGGGCTTGGCGCCCGTATGTTCGGCGCAGGTACGGAAAAGCCCAAGGGCCACTCCGTAACGAACGACCGTAACGCTGCAAACGAAGCAGAATTGCAAACACGAGCAGTCGCTTGAAATAATGGAACCGCACGTCGCCACATATTATGCGGTGTTAGTTGCAACGGTCGTTGCGGCACATTGGCGCGGCAAATCATGTGAAAAGGCAGGTGCCTGGATTGCATTATCCGGATCCCTGCTGACCAGTGCAGTGCCTTGGGGCGGTATCTGGATGACGTTCGCGGTTCCAATATTTTTCATCGATCTCATGGTCTTGGCAGGGTTTTGGTCCCTTGCATTATTCAGCAGCCGTTTTTGGCCCTATTGGGCAACGGGATGGCAATTGGTGGGTTTACTCATCCATATTCAACGGATGATGTTCGATGATATTTTGGAAAAACCTTATGGTCTTCTTTCCATGTACATCGCTTATCCCATCCTTCTAGTCATTCTGATCGCATCTTTGCGGTCAGGCGGCGCTGTAAGAATTCAAAGGATCCATGCCACCGCCAAATAGGGGGCGAAATGGGGATTAATCAGATAATAGATGAGCTGTCGGCTCTGAAATCTAACATTGCTGAAATTTCCGAAAAAGTCGAAAATCAACTCAGAGCAGACATATTAGATAATGATGATAACAAACTGCTTACGGTCTTCGTGTCGAGATATATGGAGAACCGTAACCTACGAAGCAAAATGATCAGCCAGGATCTGTTTTCGGATCCTTGCTGGGATATTCTTATGGATGTATTTTCCGCCAGACTGAATGATAAAAACATATCAGTCAGTGCGGTCGCAACTGCCGGGAACATGCCCCATACGACGGGACTTCGCTATATCGATACGCTCGAAAAAATCGGCTATATTTATCGCGAACGTGATGACTGGGATGGACGAAGAATTTTTGTCAAAATGACGGATGACACATTCCGCATGATGAAAGAATATTTTCTACGCGTCCTGCAAAAGTCTCAGGAATATCGTTACTCGTAGAGTATCTAACCGCAAGGATTATGGTGGGGCGGTCTTCATGGCCACCCCATTTCATGAGGATCTAAGCATCTTCAATCATAGACGCGATCCGCAGTAGCGACGGCTTCGCTCGCTCTCAACGCGGAGATAATCCGCATCAAATGCGGTAAATCGTGAACCTCCAGATCGACTTCAAATGTATGGAACTCAAGGTCACGGGCGGTCATTCGCAGGTTAATGATATTCGCCTTATGATATCCAAAAATCCCGGCTATTTCACCCAAAGTGCCCGGCCGGTTATGAATGACTACGCGCAATCGCGCCGAGGCGCCGTCGCTGCCCTGCCCCCAGCTGAGGTCAACCCAGTCCGCATCCACACCGCTCGCAAGCCGATCGCACTCAATGGTGTGAACCTCCACAGGTTGCCCCGGCAAACGCAGACCCACGATACGATCACCCGGGATGGGATGGCAGCAATCGCCAAGATGGTAGCCCACCCCCGGGGTGAGACCCCGGATGGAAATCGCCCGTTCTTGGTTGGGGAAATCACCTGACACGTCGCCTGCGTCAAAACCCGGAACAAGCGCCTCCAAAAGTGCGCGATCGTTGATTTTGCCAGCACCAATACGATGCATCAGCTCCTCTTCATTTTCGAGCTTCAACCGATCGACTGCCGCCGTCAGCGCTTTTTTTCCGATCTTTGCCGGAAGGCGCTGCGCGATTTCTTCATATAATTTTCGACCGATGGCGACCAGTTCGTCACGCTCCCGGTGCCGTACATGGCGGCGGATGGCCGCACGGGCTTTCCCGGTGGTCACAAAATTGAGCCAAGTCGGTTGTGGTTCTTGGGCCTTAGACTTCAAAATCTCGACCATGTCGCCATTGTTCAATTGTGTGCGCAGAGGTACATGACGACCGTTCAATTTCGCGCCAACGGTCTTGTCGCCCAGATCCGTATGCACTGCATAGGCGAAGTCGACCACCGTCGATCCCTTTGGAAGCTGGTGAAGAGCACCCTTTGGTGTGAAGGCAAAGATGCGATCCTGATACATCGCCATGCGGGTGTTTTCGAGGATGTCTTCGGCATCCTGGCTGGTCTCGAGAATTTCGATCAGGTCGCGAAGCCAACCGGCCTGTCCATCCGGTTTATCGGCCTGCTTGTAGGCCCAATGAGCAGCAAACCCATATTCCGACGCGCGGTGCATTTCCTTGCTGCGGATCTGGACTTCCACCCGCATATTCTTGGCGAACATGATCGTGGTGTGGATGGATTTATAGCCGTTGCGTTTAGGCGTTGAGACAAAGTCCTTGAACCGTCCGGGGACCATTTGCCAGCGGCGGTGCAAAACCCCCAAGGCCCGGTAGCAATCATCTTCCGTTTCCGTAATCACCCGGAAGGCATTGATATCGGTGAGCTGTTCGAAAGCGACATGCCGCTCCTGCATCTTTTTCCAAATGGAATAAGGATGCTTTTCGCGCCCCGAAATCTTGATCTTCAATCCCGCCTGTTCCATTTCCCAGGCAATTGTCTGGTTGATCTGGTCAATCTCGACATCGGCCTTTTCACGGATTTGCTTCAACCGTCCTGTGATCGTCTCATAGGCCTCCGGCTCCAGTTGCTGGAAAGCGAGCAACTGCATCTCGCGCATATATTCGTACATGCCGATCCGCTCCGCCAGCGGCGCGTAGATATCCATGGTTTCTTTGGCAATGCGGCGGCGTTTTTCGGGACTTTTGATGAAGTGCAGCGTGCGCATATTGTGCAAACGATCTGCAAGCTTGACCAAAAGGACCCGGATGTCGTCGGAAATGGCCAGTAAAAATTTGCGGAGATTCTCGGCAGCCCGTTCATCTTCGGTTTGGGCCTCAATCTTCGAAAGTTTGGTCACGCCGTCGACAAGACGTGCGACTTCCGGTCCGAATTTGTTTTCGATATCCTCAATCGTCGTCAGCGTATCTTCGACCGTGTCGTGCAGCAGTGCAGTGATGATTGTGTCCTGATCCATTTTCAGGTCGGTCATCAGACCCGCAACCTCTACCGGATGGCTGAAATAGGGATCGCCACTTGCACGCTTTTGCGCGCCGTGCATCTGGACAGTGAACACGTAGGCTCGGTTTAGCCGATCTTCATCAACCTCCGGGTCGTAAGCACGGACCCGTTCTACAAGTTCATATTGCCGCATCATATAATGACACGTTGGGTCATTGGTTCGCGCATGCAACAAAAAAATGCACCGGTGGCGCGTCGATGGTGAAATTTCTCCATCAAGGCACTCCGGTGCATAGGTATTTCGGCACTCTGTGTACCGGTTCGCAAACCGGTTCGGGGGTAAGAAGGAGAGAGGTACCGAAAAATCTGTTCAAAAATCAATTCTTGGCAATTACTTCCTTCTTGCTGCCATTGCAGGCGGCAAGTTCTTCAGCGGTGAATACGCGATCACCTGCCGAGAAGGCAGAAACTTCGCCAAATTCGCGCGCGATGCTGATGCACATATTCTTGGGTGCGGTCGAAGCCATCGGAGCGCGGCAGGCGGTGCCTTCGCACTTCACGAAAACGCTGCGCAGCAATTCCTGCTTGGATGCAGCGGGCTGGGCCAGTTCAACCTTGTAGTAAGGACCGCTCGATGCGGCATGTGCCTGAGGAGCAACGAACAAAAGAGTAGCGCTGATTACAGATGCAGCGGCCAGTGCGCCAAAACGCGCAGAAACATGGGAGAGGGTCATTGTCGTATCCTTTTTAGCTTTGCATGGTCTGCAGAACGACAACCGGAACTTTTGTTGCCTCGTCGGCGTTCTGCGCTTCTGGAAAACCAGTTGCGAATCACTACCTATTAGATTAGGTTTCTAGTTGCAACTTAAAACTGATTAGGTGTTGCATTTTTTTCCAGAGCGGCACAGGCTGTCGTCAAGAGGACGGATTATGGGTGAATTGAGAGAGTCGCTTAATGATATTGTCGAATGCGGATTACCCACCGCATTAGAAGCCATGGGCGAACGATGGTCGTTTATGATTTTGCGCGCTGCGTTTAACGGTGTGCGTCATTTCGAGGAATTTCTCTCCGAAATCGCCATTGCGCGTAATATTCTGGCCAATCGCCTGACCCGCTTGACCGAAAGCGGTATATTGCATCGCACGCCCTGCCCCGACGACCGGCGCAAGGTGGAGTACCGCTTGACGGAAAAAGGACTGGATCTTCTGCCGACCATGATCGCGCTGCGGCAGTGGGGCGAAAAATGGGGCACCGGCATCGCATCGAACCCGGTTCTTGTCGACGAACAGGATCGTCAACCGATCTTACCCGTCAGCATTCGCAGCCACGATGATCGCGTTCTGGGACATATGGACCTGTGCTGGATGAATTCAGCCGATATCAAACCGATAAGCTTCCAGGACCATGAAGAAGATGACAACCGGGTGCGTAAATTAAGCGCCATCTGAGTCGCGTTATTGACATCCGGTAAAGCAGGCATTGAAATTTTATTGCGAATCTGTTACACTATGTGTCGACAGGCCGAATATGGTCATCGATTGCACTGACTATCGTGCCAGGCAATCGGAAAAGTGCAAGGGACGAACCGAACAGTCTTATGGGTAACTATAGTTACCGGAAAAGCGAATTCATCCCAAATAATCAGAAAGGGTCCGTACATGACGTCCACCGCGGCGATATTTGATGTAGGTGATTATGTAGTTTATCCGAAGCACGGCGTAGGTCGTGTGATCGAACTGCAGGATTCCGAAATCGCAGGGATGCAGCTCCAGCTATATGTTTTGCGTTTTGAAAAAGAAAAAATGACCCTTCGGGTGCCCTTTAACAAGGCAGAAGGCGTCGGCATGCGTAAGCTGTCGTCCGACAAAACCTTGAAGGAAGCGATGCATACCCTGACCGGCAAGCCCAAGGTGAAGCGCACCATGTGGTCGCGTCGCGCGCAGGAATATGAAGCAAAAATCAACTCGGGCGATCTCGTGTCTATCGCCGAGGTTACGCGCGACCTTTTCCGCCCCGATGACCAGCCTGAGCAGAGCTATTCGGAGCGCCAGATTTTTGAAGCCGCGTCCAGCCGCCTCGCACGCGAATTGGCTGCGATGGAAAAAACGGATGAGAAAGCTGCATTGCAAAAAATACTCGCTGTATTGAACGAAGCAGCGCCGCAATATTACGAAAAAGCGGAATAACAGTTTCCTTACCGGAAATCTGAAGGGCGTCGGAAACGGCGCCCTTTTTTTTGTTGCGTGCGATGGCCCTACGTGTATTATATAAGCAATACACATGGAGTAGATCATGAAAAAATCGCTTTTGCTTATTGCCCTCGCCGTCATGCCTTTGTCCGCTTGCGGCTATTCCGTCATGGACGCGGCTGAGGATATTTCCGGCTCGGACAATGGCTTGGCCAACGGAACCAAAATCGGAACAGCTGCGTCGGCTACAGGCTCCTTTACCAAAGTCGAGGGCATTGGTCCGGACAATATCATCTTTGTCGTAGGCGATAGCTTCAGCATCAAGGCCGAAGGAACCGACGAGGCGGTAGCCGCGCTGCGTTATAAATTGGACGATGGAACTATTCGCATCGGAAGGACAAAGGGCAAATGGTTTGGTGAAGGCGCCAAACCCGCAACCATAACGATTACCGCACCCTTTCTGAGCCAAGCCTCACTGGCGGGATCAGGAAACTTTGCGGCGGACACAATGGATGCCGAAGAATTGGATCTTGAGATCGCTGGTTCCGGGTCGATCAAAATCGGGGCACTGACCGGACGCAAATTGGAAACCAATATCGCAGGATCGGGCGAAGCATTTTTGGCAGGTAAAGTGGACAAAGCGAAATATTCCATCGCTGGCGCCGGCACCGTCGATGCGGCGAAGCTTGTGTCGACCGATGCCGAGGTGAACATTGCGGGATCCGGAGACCTGAAACTGAACGCTACCGGCACCGTAGACGTCTCTATTGCCGGAAGCGGTGATGTTGACGTCACTGGCGGCGCGAAATGCACCACTTCAAAAATGGGATCCGGAAACGTCAATTGTTCGTGAGCTGCCATCCATGAACGGTTTTTGGGATAAGCATGTTGTCCCGCGCCTGATCGGATGCGCGTGCCGTCAGCCCGCAATTATGAAGGACCGGGCAAAGATTGTTCCACGCGCATCGGGCGATGTACTGGAGCTGGGGTGCGGCGGTGCTGCGAACTTGGCGTTTTACGACTGGTATAAGGTACGCAGCCTTTCGGGAATCGATCCGTCAGCAGAACTACTGGAGCGTGCGCAGGCAGAATTGGCGCACGCCGGACGTAAGGCAAATTTCGCACTTGGCGTGGCGGAAGCCCTTCCTTTCGCCAGCGGCAGTTTCGATACCGTTGTCACAACGTTCACCCTGTGCTCCGTGCAAGACCCCGTCGCGGCACTTTCGGAGGCAAAACGCGTATTGAGACCGGGTGGCAAATTGCTTTTCGTCGAACATGGCCAGGCTCCTGATGCCGCCGCCGCCAAATGGCAGACGCGAATTGAGCCTGTCTGGAAACATATTGCCGGAGGTTGCCATTTGACCAGACCGGTAACACAGGCCATATCCGCTTCTGGCTTTGCAACAGAGGGGTTGCATGGCCATTATATGAAAAGGACACCAAGATGGCTGGGCTGGGTAGAATGGGGCGAGGCACGCGTAGTATCTTAGCAACCTTGCTGCTTTTTAGCAGCGCTGCGCCGGCACAAACCGATAAGGCGATCGAGCGCAAATTATTGGTTGGAAGCTTCGAAAATATTGTGGTCATTGGCGATATTAGCGTTTCGGTTGTAACCGGAAAGGCGCCGTCCGCCTTCGCAAGCGGCGACAAACGCATGCTGGACTCCCTCAAGCTGGAGCGTGTGGGAACCACATTGCGTGTGCGGATGCAGGATATCATCAACAACAATCGCGGGGTTCCCATTACGGCACCCTTGCGCGTAACGCTGACGACCCAAGGCATTAAAGATGTAACGCTCAGCGGCAATGGCGCCCTCACTATTTCAGAGGTCAAGCAGCCTAATCTTGTCCGGATGCTTCTCGCGGGTAATGGCGCGATCTCGATCGGAAAGCTTGTTGCCGATCAATATAGCGCCGCCATAAACGGCAACGGCAAAATTGAACTCGGTGCAGGCACCGTACGGGATGCCAATGTGATCATTGAAGGCGCTGGCGTATTTCAGGGCGAAAAAGTCAGGACCCGCAAACTAAGGTTGGAACATGTAGGTAATGCCATTTCAACGGCGACGGTTGAAGAAGGCACGGATATCTATAACCGGGGATCTGGGAATATCACGGTAGGCGGAAAAGGTACGTGCTTCATAAAGCAGGCCGGTGCCGCCTCCATCAACTGTGCAAAAGTGGATACAGGACCCAGCAAATGAACACTAGCAAACTCATCCGGTCCGGGATTGTCATTCTGGCGATAGCCTTGTCGGCTTGCACGATGCCAGCCAACAGCAAGAGCACATCAACGGGCTGCGGGTCATCCGCATCTTTGGAGGCGTCGCCTGCCGGACTTGCGCAAACCCATTTATGCATCACAAGCGGGACAAAGACCCGTCAATTCACCGTGGAAATCGCGCGTACGTCAATGGAACAGGCCAAAGGCCTTATGTTCCGTACCGAATTGGCCGATAATGCAGGCATGATTTTTCCATTTCCGGAACCCAAAGTGGCCAGTTTCTGGATGAAAAATACCGTTATCCCGCTGGACATCATCTTCATTCGGGCGAACGGAACGATCGAGAGTATTGCCGAAAATACGATACCCTATTCAACAACACCTGTCGAAGCCGGTGAGCCCGTGGTTTCCGTGCTTGAATTGCGTGGCGGATTGACGTCCGAACTGGGGATATCCGCGGGCGATAAGGTCGTCTGGCAATCCAAATAGGGATTGCACACGGCACCGGTTCGCCCTAATCGCACCAACCATGGGTATCCTCGGAAAAATCTTCACTTGGTGGGACGGTGCCACCATCGGCACGTCCCTGTATAGCTGGCGCAAAGGCAAGTCTGTCGGCCAGGACGACGCCGGGAACAGCTATTTCGAATCGGCGGACGGCAAGCGACGTTGGGTCATCTATAATGGAGCAAATGACGCGAGCCGCGTTTCGCCAGACTGGCATGGCTGGCTTCACGGGACCCATGATGGCAACCCAGAGAGCTATTTGCCACCTGTGCGTGGATTTGAGGCACCGGCAATTCCAAACCTGACCGGCACGGACAATGCCTATCGGCCGTCTGGTGCCATTGAACGCGGCGGACGGCGCGCGCGCGCAACCGGCGATTATGAGGCGTGGAGTCCCGACGCATCATGACATTATATCGCGGCCTGATGCTGGTGCCATTTTTGGCCGTGCTCGCCGCATGCGGATCCTCTGGCGAGGACGACGCTGCTCTTGCCCCGACAAAGTCGGGCAAACCACAGGCAACCCGTGACAAGATCGTAGCAACAGGCCCGGAGTCGTTAGGCACGCCTATGGCCGAACGCGTTGCTGTTTTAGGCTTGTTAAACAAACGCAACGGTCAGACCCGTGACATTGAATTAAAGCCGGGTGAGGCAATACGCTTCGGCAAAGTCGTTGTGCGTGTCCGCGCTTGCGAGAAAACGGCACCATGGGAAACGCGTCCGGACGAAGGTGCCTTCGTGCAACTGATCGTGAACGAACGGCCACCGGGCACAACGCAATCCGAACGCTGGCGTCAGGTATTTTCCGGCTGGCTATTCAAGGAAAATCCGGCCGCGAATGTCGTCGAACATGCAATTTACGATGTTTGGGTCAAAGCCTGTAAGATGAGCTTCCCGGGCGAAGAAGAAGCGGTGGATGAAAAATCCTCTGACGCGGCACCTGCCCCTGCGGCCAAAAAACCGTCCAATGCGCCCCAGACACCCGCCCCCGCTGAAACACCGGATGACGCAGGCGACGCGGACAACACTACCGACGCTTGAAAATCCCGTCCTAAGGATTGCTGCAGAAGGATAAGATAGTCCTCTTGCGGCATTTCTACGGCCCCCAAACTCTGCAAATGGGAGGTCATGAACTGGCAGTCCAGCAAGGTAAATCCTCCGACTCGCAGTCGCGCAACGAGCCAGGCCAACGCCACTTTCGACGCGTCGGTCGCTCTTGAAAACATGCTTTCGCCGAAAAATGCCCGGCCCAACGCCAGGCCGTAAAGCCCGCCAACCAGCTTTTCATCCTCCCAGCATTCAATGCTATGTGCGTATCCGCGCCGGTGCAGTTCGCAAAAGGCATCCTCAATATCGGGATTGATCCACGTGTCTTGCCGCCCCTCATTTTTGGCGGCGCATGTCGCGATCACGCGCGCAAACACGGTATCCGCCGTCACACGGAACCGGTCCTGTCTTATGGTTTTGGCCAGCGACTTGGACAATTTGAATCCATCCAGCGGCAAAATCGCCCGCATTTCAGGCTCGATCCAAAATGTATCAGGGTCATCGCGCGCATCGGACATGGGGAATATGCCGCTCGCATAGGCCCGCATCAGCAAATCGAGATCGATGGACAAAATGCGGTCCTTTTCCGGATCGGAGTAAATGTGCGCAAAGGGCGCTGATTATTCTATCTCGAATTGCACCCGTGCTTGCAATGGCTTATAGCCACTCTACTAGCCCCGGCTGTGTCGAGTCCACGCAGGACCTGCGCTGCCGGGGCATATCATTTCACGTTAAGTCAGGGACCACATATGACCCGCCGCCGCAAAATCTACGAAGGCAAGGCCAAGATCCTTTATGAAGGTCCCGAACCCGGCACGTTGATCCAATATTTCAAGGACGACGCGACCGCTTTCAATGCCCAGAAAAAGGGCACCATTTCCGGCAAGGGCGTGATCAACAACCGCGTGTCGGAGCATGTGTTTACGCGGCTGTCGCATATCGGCATTCCGACGCATTTCATCCGCCGCCTCAACATGCGCGAGCAGCTGATCCGTCAGGTCGAGATCGTTCCTATTGAAGTTATCGTGCGCAACGTTGCTGCCGGTACATTGTCGAAGCGCCTCGGAATCGAAGAAGGTACGCCGCTTCCGCATACGCTTCTCGAATATTGCTACAAAGATGACAGTCTCGGCGACCCGCTGGTTGCCGAAGAACATATCGCATGCTTCGGCTGGGCGAGCCAGGAAGAGATGCAGGATATCAGCTCGATGGCGATCCGCATCAACGATTTCATGTGCGGTATGTTTGCCGCCATTGGCATTCGGCTAATCGACTTCAAACTGGAATTCGGTCGGCTGTTCGATGGCGATTTTTCGCGCATCATTCTGGCGGACGAAATCAGCCCCGATGGCTGCCGTCTTTGGGATATCGAAACCGGCGAAAAGCTTGATAAGGACCGTTTTCGCCGTGACCTGGGCGGTGAAGCCGAAGCCTATCAGGAGGTTGCGCGTCGCTTGGGACTGATGCCCGACGAAAGCGAAGGAGCTGTTCTCGACATGGTCAGCCATCGTCTGCGCAAGGGGAAATAAATCCGGGTGGCAGTACGTCGGTTTTGGCCTGTCTTTGCGACGGCTTTCCTATTCTTCGCAAGTACCGCCAACGCTGCGCCGGATAAAGCCGTCCCCGGCACAGAGCGGACGGCCCCATGGAATGCCGAAACCTCTGATCTGGAGCCGGATTCCAGTATAATCTACGGCCGACTGCCCAACGGCGTCCGGTACGCGATCCGGCCGAACCAGCGCCCGCAGAATCAAGTCATCGTGCGCATGACCGTCGATTTCGGTTCCGCCGCTGAAACCGAGGACGAACAGGGGCTTGCCCATTTCATAGAGCATATGGCGTTCAACGGTACGACCAACGTCTCCGAAGGGGAGATGGTCAAAATGCTCGAACGGTTGGGGTTGTCCTTTGGTGCCGACACCAATGCGTCCACCGGCTATACGCAAACCCAATATAAGCTCGACCTGCCCCGCGCCGATCCCGCTTTGCTCGAACGATCCCTGTTTCTGATGCGGGAAACGGCGAGCGAGATTCTTTTCAACGAAAGCGCGGTCGACGCAGAACGGGGGGTCGTCATTGCGGAAAAGCGCGAACGTGAAAATTTCGGCTTCCAGAGTGCGCGGGCGGCGAACAATCTCTTTTACCCGAACACCTATTTCGCAACGCGTTATCCCATCGGGCAGCAGAATATTCTCGAATCTGCCCCGGCAGAACGAATGCGCGCACTCTACAGAAAATGGTATCGTCCCGACCGTATCAAAATCATTGTCGTCGGCCCCGTCGATGTGTCCACGGTCGAGCAAGAGATTGTCCGCAAATTTGCCGATTGGTCGAACCCAGGATCCGATTTGCAGGATTTCGATACCTGCACTGTGGATCCAAACCGAAATGCAGCGGCCGACATGTTTGTGCATCCCAAAATTAGCGAAGGCATAAGCGTCCAGCAATTTTTCCCGGATCGAAAGCGCCCGGATACGGTCGAGCGGGCATTGGTCGAACTGAAGATGCAAATTGCGTCGTCCATCATCGTGCAACGAATGAGCAGGCGGTCCCGCGAAAATGATATTCCCTTCCTGAGCGGCGGGACAAGTTTCGGGATCGGGTTCTGCGATAGCTACGCCCGGGTCGGGTTCAGCGCATCGGGCAAGGACGGAAGCTGGCGCGAGCTCTTACCTTTTGCAGAACAGATCGTCCGGCAAGCAACGCGCTATGGCTTTAGCGAAGCGGAGATATCTGAGCAGTTGAAGCGCTTTGACGCCAGCTATGACAATGCCCGCAAAAGTGAGGCCACCAAGCCGAGTGTCGCGATTGCCAATGAGCTCACCGCCATTGACGAAGACGTGTTGAACTCTGCGGCCTATCGCCAGTTGCTCTGGCGGCAGCTTCGGCCGTTTATGACCAAATCCGCCATCGACGCCGAATTTGCCGGCTGGTTCGGTCGGTTGGACAAACCGTTGCTGTTCCTGACAACAAAGTCGGGAGAAGGCTTCACCAAAGATGACCTGCTCGATCAATTTGCCAAAAGCCGTCAAACAGAAATAGCGCCACCCGCTGACCGGACAGAGCAGGATTTTGCGTATACCGATTTCGGTGCCCCGGCGACGGTCGTCTCGGACACGCGCATCGCGGACCTTGGTATCCGCACCTTACGATTTTCCAATGGCGTACTTCTCAATATCAAAAAGACCGACTTTGAAGATAACCGGATACGCTATTCGCTGCGGATCGACGGCGGCGAACTGCATTTCGGCAAGGAAAATGCGCCCCTCGCCGCGCTGATGTCCGGTGCCTATATCTCGGGCGGGCTGGAGGCGCATGACATAGAAGATCTTCGATCCTTGCTTGCGGGGACGACTGTATCGACAGGATTTAGCGTTTCGGATGACTATTTCGGAAGCAGTGGTGCCATTGCGCCGGCGGACTTGGAACGGCAGCTCCAGGTGATGGCGGCATATACAAAATACCCGGCCTATGCGGAAAATGCCCTGCGCCTTTTCCGCAGGCCCCTTCCGGAACTCTACGCCCGGCTGGATGCCACACTCGGTTCGGTGATGGGCATTTTGACCCCGAAGATTATGACCGACAATGACCCAAGGTTCAGCATTGCCCCCCTGGAAACGATGCAGTCCGTCAATTTCGCCATGCTGAAGGCGGCACTGGATGACAGTCTGCTGAAGAACCGGCTGGAGATTGCCCTTGTCGGCGATGTGGACGAGGACGCAGCCATTGCCAGTGTCGCGCGCACATTTGGTGCATTGCCGGTCCGCAATACAGAAGCCGTTGCCACGAGCAAACAACGTGAAACGGCCTGGAGCACCACACGGGGTACATTTAATCTGCCGCACAAGGGCGAGGCAAATCAAATGGGCTGGCGGCGCATCTGGCCGACCACGGATGACAGTGATCAAAAGGTCAGCCAAGGCATGGACCTTCTTGCGCGTATCGTGACGATCCGGCTGACCGACGAACTGCGCGAAAAACTTGGCGCTACTTATGGAGGTGGCGCGAGTTCATTCATGTCCAATGTCTATCCGGGCCGTGGAACCTTTGCCATCGCGACTAGCGGCGACCCCAAAGACCTGCCCGCAATTGAAGCGGCGGTTGACGCGATTATCGCGGAACTGCGTGCGGCGCCCGTAAACAAGGATCTATTTGAACGCGCACGAAAGCCTGTGCTGGAAAGCTACATTGACTGGAAAAAGCAGAATGGGCCTTGGATCGGAATAGCCGCAATTGCGCAGACAAACCCCAAAAGGCTCGACCGGTTCCGTAATAGCGAAGAGCTGTTCAAGACCATTACGGCCGACGACATTTGGCAATTGGCGCAAAAATGGCTTGAACCGTCGACGCCATTCACATTTCGCGCGGTACCGGACGAGCTTGTGGATGCTGATGGCCGTTTGAAACAGGCGCCCTTGGCACCTGCACAATAATCAGCCCTTGGTTTTATATCCGCAGACGATGCCGAGAATGAACGAGATAAACAGACCAAGCTGAACCTCGTCATTGGCGACGCCGGACCAGCCGAGCATTTCATGCCCGAAGGCAAAAAGCCCGATGAACATTGCCGTTGCCAATCCTACCATAGGTTCCTCCACTTGGCCTAAGTGCCACCACGAACCATTGTGGTCACCGCGCTTACACCGGATACCCTCAATGCGGGATTGCGTAACATGGTTAAAATTCGGTTATCGCGCACTGCCCTCTTGTTTCAAAATGCGTGCGTTCTATAGGAGGCGAACGGTCCGTAACACAGGTGTAGCCCATGAAAACCCGCGTCTTTGTAACCTTGAAAAATGGTGTTCTTGATCCGCAGGGCAAGGCTATTCACCACGCCATAGAAAGTCTTGGATTTTCAGGCGTACACGACGTGCGCGCGGGACGTCTGATCGAGATTGAACATGAGCCGGGTCTTTCCCAGTCCGATCTGGAGGCAATGTGCAGCAAATTGCTGGCAAACATGGTCATCGAAAATTTCGAGATTGAGCAGGCTGCCTGATGCGCGCCGCCGTTATCCAATTCCCCGGCTCCAACTGCGACCGCGACATGGCCGTTGCGATACGCCAAATTATGGGCGCGGATACAAGCCTTGTCTGGCATCGCGAAACAACCCTCCCGGATAACCTGGATCTGATCGCCATTCCGGGCGGATTTTCCTATGGTGACTATTTGCGGTCAGGCGCCATGGCGGCCCGCTCTCCGGTTATGCAAGCCGTTGTGGCCGCAGCCCACCGCGGTGTTCCGGTGCTGGGTGTATGTAACGGATTTCAGATTCTGACCGAGGCGGGACTTCTCCCGGGTGCTCTCATGCGTAATGCGGGCATCCGTTTTGTATGCCGAACAGTCCGGCTTACCGTCGAAAACAGCCAGTCGCTCTTTACCAGCCAATATGACAGCGGGGAAAGCATCGCCATTCCTGTCGCCCATCATGATGGTAATTATTTCGCTGACGCCGCGACACTCGACCGTCTCGAAGGCGACGGACGCGTGGCATTCCGCTATGCCGAACCGGTAAACGGATCGTCACGCGCGATTGCAGGCATCCTCAATGACTCCGGCAATGTTCTCGGAATGATGCCGCACCCCGAACGCATGATCGAAGATGTGCACGGGGGATCAGACGGTCGCCGACTCTTTGAAGGGTTGATCCGCCAGATCGCTTGACGCGTCAGGATCAGGCCGGGCTACTTTCAACCGGCGCGGAAAAAGAAACCGCCCAAGGACGACAATGATCGTCGGCCAGAACATGGTGTTGTATATGTCGTGCATCGCGGCATCTAAACCAGCCTCATCGGGGGCCGCACCGCTTAGATCCGCATATTCATTGAACAGTTCGGCCAAAAATACGACGAGCCAGCACCACAAGCTGTCGGGTCTTCGTCGGAACAATATTGCCGAAACAAACAGGAGGAGTAGCGACATATGAATATGCATCGCGTCGTTCGTCAAACCGACATATTCAATCAGCCTGATCTTGTACGCGATCCAACGTTCAGCCAAGTGCTGTAAAATTTCTTGCATTACACTTTCGTTTTGAATGGCGAGAAATCCGTATCCTCGTCAAATAGGTCAACGCCTTCTTTTCGCTTGAGCCAGCCAACTACGATGTAGGTCACGGGTGTGAGAACGACTTCCCAGCCCACTTTCAAAAGCCAATTGGTAATCATGACCGTAACAACTTGTTCCGTGCTCCACACGCCCAAAAAGGCCAGTGGATAGAATATCACGCTATCCACCCCTTGGCCTACCACGGTAGAACCGATCGTCCGCGACCAGAGATGCTTGCCTGCGGTCCAGATTTTCATCCGCGCCATGACATAGCTGTTTACAAACTCGCCCGCCCAAAAGGCAGTTATCGATGCAGCGACGATGCGCCAGACTTGGCCAAAAACCGACTCATAAGCCGCCTGCCCTTGCCATCCGGCTGCCGGTGGCAAGGATACGACCACCCAGCTCATAAACGCCATGAAGATGAGGCCGACAAATCCCGCCCAGATGACACGGCGTGCGCGGGCATAGCCATAGACCTCGGTCAGGACATCGCCGATGACATATCCCAGCGGGAAAAAGAGAATGCCTGCGCCGAAGACCCATTGCTCACCATTCAGCGTCAGAGCGGCCGGTTTCGCGGCGCCGATCACATTCGACAACAGCAAAACAGCCACAAAAGCGGCCATGACAAAATCATAATAGCGAAAGTGACGCCCGCTGGCGGCATTAGCGCTTTCTGTCAAAATCGGAGTATCCTGCATGGCGATGACATAAGCAGCTTTGCAGCCGCGCGCAAAGTGGTTATTGCGCTCCCAGCGCGCGCCCTTAGCTCAGCTGGATAGAGCGCGAGACTTCTAATCTTGAGGCCACAGGTTCGACTCCTGTAGGGCGCGCCACGCAATCCGCGAAATCACATTTTCCCAGAGATTTCTGCTGACCGACGCCACAGAATAGCGGCCGGCTGGACAATCAGGAAAGCGGCTAGGCGAAGTCCTGCGCTCTCGATCTACTCGATTTTCACCCGATCGCCTGACCTGTTTTCGCCCAATCGGCGAGGAAGCCTTCAATGCCCTTGTCGGTGAGGATATGCTTGAACAGTCCCTTGATGACCGCAGGCGGTGCGGTCATGACATCAGCGCCGATCTTCGCCGCCTCGAGCACATGGATACCATGGCGGACGCTGGCCACCAAAATCTCGGTGCCGAAATCATAATTGTCGTAAATCAGACGGATGTCGC